>MDSZ01125042.1_pt1 | contig 16061 bp, 13 predicted proteins | sample 811201 | NCBI WGS metagenome assembly MDSZ01 (sample SAMN05326647, study PRJNA326480) | marine metagenome | isolation source: seawater | place: Indian Ocean: North | collected 2010
TAAAGGATAACTTAGAAGATAAGTCTTAATCCGGCTACACCGGCTATTATCCTCGTGTTCCAAAAAAAGTCAACAGCTTATGGCTATAGAAAACTATCTTGGTAACAAAAACCTAAAAAAGGTTGGTGTTCCTGTTGAGTACACACAGGAGCAAGTGCAGGAGTACATAAAGTGCTCTCGCGACCCTATACATTTTATCAAGAAGTACGTAAAGATTGTTCACGTCGACCATGGATTAGTAAACTTCGACCTTTGGCCTTTCCAGGAGGAAATGGTAGAGAAGTTTGGTGATAACAGATTTGTAATCTGCAAACTACCTCGTCAGGTTGGTAAGACAACCACGGTAGCTGCTTACATTTTATGGCAGGTGTTGTTTAATGAACAGTACAGTGTAGCAATCCTTGCAAACAAGCTAGCCCAAGCAAGAGAGATTCTTGGTAGGATCCAAAACGCATACGAGCACCTACCGAAGTGGTTGCAGCAGGGTGTAAAGGAATGGAATAAAGGTAACATTGAGCTCGAAAATGGATCAGAGATTCTTGCTTCAGCAACATCTTCATCAGCAATTCGAGGAACATCTCAGAACCTAATTTACCTCGATGAGTTCGCTTTCGTAGCAAATAATCTACAAGAAGAATTCTTTGCTTCGGTGTTCCCTACCATATCATCTGGTACTACTACCAAAGTATTAATCACATCTACCCCCAACGGCATGAATATGTTTTATAAGATTTGGGTAGACAGTGAAGAAGGTAATAACGATTACGTCAGACACGGTGTGCATTGGTCAGACGTTCCTGGAAGAGATGAGAAGTGGAGACAGGAGACTGTAAAGAACACCAGCGAAGAGCAGTTTAGACAAGAATTTGAATGTGAGTTCCTTGGAAGTACTGCTACTCTTATCGATGGAAGAAAGCTAGCACAAATTCCGTTTAAGAATCCAATTAAATCTAGAAACGGGTTCGATATTTACGAAAAACCAAAACCCGAAAGATTATATGTAATTACAGTAGATTCAGCTAGAGGTCTAGGTTTAGACTATAGCGCCTTCCTAGTATTTGATGTTACCGAGATCCCATATAAGATAGTTGGCAAATATCGATCTAAAGAAATATCCCCAATGTTTTATCCAGACGTTATCGTCAATGCTGCGTCTATGTACAACGATGCCTTTGTATTAGTAGAACTTAACGATCTTGGTGAGACTGTTGCTAATATTATACAGCAGGATTTAGAGTATGAAAATATATTGTCTACAAGTGTCAGGGGAAGAGGTGGTCAGCAAGTTGGTGGTGGCCATTCTCATCGAATACAGCTTGGGGTAAAGACAACAAAAACTGTAAAGCGTGTTGGTTGTTCACACCTCAAAGATGTAGTTGAAAATGATAAAATAATTTTAAATGACTACGACTTACTTCAAGAGCTCAGCGTTTTCATAAATAAAAGGAACAGCTATGAGGCTGAGGAAGGTCACCACGATGACCTTGTTATGTGTGCCGTTTTGTTTTCGTGGTTAGTAAGACAGGACTTCTTTATTGATCTCACCGATAACGATGTTCGAAGTCGACTATATCAAGAAAATCAAAGAATGATTGAAGATGATGTTCTACCATTTGGTATAGTAAATGACGGTCACGATATTTACCATGCAGAAGACTCTGTTGGTCCCCTGGGTTATCAATATGACGTAGAGGACGTGGTAGACTTCTAAAAATTATAAATATACGAGAAACTTAAATCACGAGGAGATTAAAATGGCCTTCCAGATTTCTCCAGGAGTCAATACTAGTGAGATCGATCTCACAGCAATTGTTCCTGCAGTACAAACAACGGCTGGCGGCTTTGCTGGTCAGTTTCGTTGGGGTCCTGTCGACCAACGCGTACTAATTAGTAGCGAATCTCAGCTTGTTGGTCAATTCCAAAAGCCTGACGGAACTTATTTCGCAGACTTTTTCACGGCGGCTAACTTTCTGGCGTATTCAGATACACTGCATGTTGTTCGTATTAACAATACTGGTTTGGCAAATGCTAACGCTAATGCCGCATCCATTCTTGTAAAGAGCGAAGACGATTACGACAACAATTACACCAACGGTATTTCTGGTGGTGGAGAATTTGTTGCTAAGTATCCTGGCGCTCTTGGTAACTCGCTGAAATTTTCCATTTGCCCATCTAGCACGGCATTTCAATCAACATTGTCCGGTACCTACACTGTAGTAAACGGAAACACCGGTGTTGTATTTTCAGCTAACCAAGCCGCAGTTATCAGCTCTGGCGATCTGCTGCAGCTCGGTCCTGACAAAGATATCTACAAGGTATCAACAGTAGCTGGTGATGGTAAATCCGTCACACTTGAAAGCGCGTATACTGGCAACACGGTTAACAGTTCAACAGCTCTCAAGCGTCGATGGGAATTCTATGACTTTGTAACGGCTACTCCCGGTACCTCACCCTTTGTTACTACCCGCGGCGGTAGTAATGATCAATTGCACGTTGTTGTTGTAGACGAAGACGGTGAATGGACAAATGTTAAAGGTCAAGTAATTGAAGTGTTTGACGCATTGTCCAAAGCCAGTGATGCCAGAAACGAAGATGGATCTACAAACTACTACAAAGAAGTAATCAACAGATCGTCACAGTACTTGTGGTGGGCTGGCCATCCTACGGGTGTTACTAACGCAGGATCTGCAGCCGGAGCTACATCGTTCGGCGGCGGAAGTACTCCTATTACTCTTTCGCTTGCAAGTGGTTCAGATGGATCAGCCGGTACACCAGGACAATATCAAACTGCATACGACAAGTTTAAGTCTGCAGAAGAAGTTGATATTTCAATCCTTATCGGCGGAAGCTCAACATCAGCAACTGCTGTGCACCTAATCAATAACATTGCAGAGTTCAGGAAAGATTGTGTCGCAGTTATTTCTCCGGAACAATCTGATGTTGTAAACAATACTTCATACGAGTCTGCTGAAATTGATGATATTATTGAGTTCAGAAACACACTTCCTTCAACATCCTACGGGGTGCTGGATAGTGGATTCAAGTATCAGTACGATAAGTACAACGATCAATATCGTTGGGTACCTCTGAACGGAGATATCGCAGGTACAATGGCTCGAACCGATGAAGTAAGAGATCCGTGGTACTCACCTGCTGGTCTTAACAGAGGTCGAATCAAGAACGTAGTAAGTCTTGCATTTAATCCTAATAAGACTGAGCGAGATCAACTGTACAAGAACGGTGTCAACCCAGTAACAACTTTCCCAGGCGAAGGTACAGTCTTGTTTGGTGATAAGACGTTGTTGGGTTACCCGAGTGCATTTGATCGAATTAATGTACGTCGATTGTTTATTGTCTTGGAAAAGGCCATTGCAATCGCAGCTAGACAAAGCCTGTTCGAATTCAACGATGAATTTACAAGAGCACAGTTTGTCAATTTGGTTGAGCCTTTCTTGAGAGATGTTCAGGGCCGACGTGGTATCACCGATTTCCGAGTTGTATGTGATGAATCAAACAACACCGGTGAAATCATTGATCGAAACGAGTTTGTCGGAGACATTTACGTCAAACCAGCCCGCTCTATCAACTTTATTCAGCTCAATTTTGTTGCCGTAAGAACTGGTGTCGAGTTCGAAGAAGTCGTAGGCCAGTTCGGATAATAAAGGTAGAGGAGAATAAAAAATGGCTTTTAACGTAAACACCTTTAGAGGTGAGCTTAAGCAGGGAGGGGCACGTCCCTCTCTGTTCGAGATCCAATTATTCCAACCACAGGGTGGCACCCTGAACGGTGGAGATTTGATCTCTAAGTCTCCCTTTATGGTTCGTGCAGGGCAAATTCCACAGTCAACTCTTGGTACTGTGATTGTTCCTTACTTCGGCCGTCAGGTTAAACTTGCAGGTAATCGCACGTTTGACGATTGGACAGTTACAGTAATGAACGACGAAGACTTCAAGATCCGAAATGCAATGGAGAGCTGGAGTCACAGGATTAATAACCATTCTGAGAACCTTAACGAGTACGGTACTAATCCTCAGCAGTATAAAGCTCAAGCAAACGTAAAGCAGTATAGCAAAGAAGGTGGAGTAATTCAAACTTACACGTTTGATGGTCTGTATCCAGTTGCTGTAGCTCCAATCGATCTTGCTTGGGAATCTGAAGCGATTGAGGAATTTACAATTACGTTTGCATATGACTGGTGGGAACACATCGAGTCTGGTGTAAACTAAAAGGACCACTTAGATGGCTAATCAGCTTTATCCTAAAGCTAAGCAAGGCTTGCTTGGTGGCGAATTTAACTTGTCATCTAATGTAATTACAATTGCATTAATAGACACGGACGTCTATACTTTTAGTACTTCGCATGAGTTCAGATCAAGTATCCCTAACACCGCTGTTGTAGCTTCTAATAATCTTATTAACAAATCTATAACAGACGGTGTTTTTGATGCTTCTGACGCTCTTTTTCCATTTGTTGTTGGAGCAAACTGTGAAGCACTAGTAATTTATCATAACACTGGTAATGCAGAAAGTGATGGTGCACGGCAGGCTGACTCGAGGTTATTGGCATACATTGATACTGCCTCAGGCCTGCCCGTGCTTCCCAACGGAGGCAACATCTTAATAAAATTCTCCGATGGCGCCTCCAAAATCTTCTCGATTTAACACTTCCACTGTGTTTGACGAGGTCGATAAATATATCTGACCTCCTTTTTTATCACTTGAGGAAAGCATAGTGCAACTTTTCGGATTCAACATAACAAGGGCAGATCAAGAACAAAAAGAAGATCTGAAAACCTTTGTACCTCCCCAGACAGATGACGGTGCTATTGAGATAGCTCCTGGTGGTTCCTATGGTACTTTTGTAGACCTAGACGGAACCGCTAAGTCAGAAGCTGAGTTGGTATCTAGATATCGCGAGATGTCTATGCAACCAGAATGTGATTCTGCTGTAGAAGACGTTGTAAACGAATCTATAGTAATGGATGATCAGAATCCAATTGAGATTGTTTTGGATGATCTTAAGCAGCCGAACTCTATTAAAAACAAGATTAAAGAAGAGTTTGAAACTGTTCTTGAAATGCTAGACTTTAGCAACAAAGGCTACGACATCTTTAGACGTTGGTATGTAGATGGAAGAATTTACCACCACATTATCATCAACGAAAAGGATCCACGAGAAGGTATTAGAGAACTTAGATACATTGATCCACGTAAGATTCGTAAAGTACGAGAAAAAGTAAAGTCAAAGGATCCTCGTACTGGCGCTACCATTTACAATAAAGAGCAGAAAGAATACTACTTGTATAATCCAAAAGGTATTACGTCTTCTGCTACTCAAGGTATAAAAATTGCAGTAGATAGCATAAGCCATATCCACAGTGGATTGATGGATGCAAAGAACAATATGGTTCTTGGTCATCTACACAAGGCAGTTAAGCCTCTCAACCAGCTGAGAATGCTTGAAGATGCAACTGTAATCTACAGACTTGCCAGAGCGCCAGAGCGCCGAATCTTCTATATCGACGTCGGTAATCTGCCAAAAATGAAGGCAGAACAATATCTTCGAGACATGATGGTCAAACATAAGAATAAGCTGGTGTATGACGCTGCTACAGGCGAAGTACGCGACGATCGTAAGTTTATGACTATGTTAGAGGACTTCTGGTTACCGCGTAGAGACGGCGGTAGAGGCACGGAGATCACGACTTTGCCGGGTGGACAAAACCTTGGCGAAATGGAAGATGTAGATTACTTCCGTCGCAAGCTGTATAAGTCTCTTAACGTACCAGTTACTCGTATGGAAGCTGATAACCAGTTTAATCTTGGCCGAGCTTCAGAGATTACAAGGGACGAGATCAAGTTTAACAAATTTGTACAAAGGCTGCGCAATAGGTTTACACATCTGTTTGATGGTCTTTTAGAGATTCAACTTGTATTAAAGGGTGTACTTTCCAGATCAGACTGGGAACAAATGAGAAACACGATTCACTATGACTTTAAAGAAGACAACTACTTCTCTGAACTTAAAAACACTGAGATTATGACAGAGCGTCTTCGACTTGCTGGCGAAATTGATCCGCTGGTAGGCAAGTACTACTCCATGAAGTGGGTAAGAGAAAACATTCTTAGAATGTCTGAAGACGACATTAAGCAGGTTGATCAAGAGATTGATGCTGAACGTCAAGAAATGGACGATGAAGGTGGACTCGGTGGTCCAGTAGACTACAAAGCCGGACAACAAGATCAACCACCTCAACAAGATCAACAGGAAGAGTTTGTACCACAAGCTACGATGAGTGATGAAGAAAAGAAACTTGTTGAAAGTATGACGAGATTTATGGATTCCATGGCTTCTGAAAACATCGAGGAAGATGATGAATGAAGTTGACCAGGCCAAACTTCTAGCAGCTTTACTTGGTGTTCTCAAGAAAGAGAACAGCAAGGCCAAAAAAGCTCTCGCAGAAGAACTTTCCAACGAGCTGCAAAGTCTTATAGACGATCAATCTGGATTAAAATATCTACAGATTGACGAGCTAGAAGAGCCTGTGCCTATTCAAGTCTTTAGAGGCGAGAAAGGTGATAAGGGACCCAAAGGACCTAAAGGTGCTAAGGGTGAAAAAGGATCTAGAGGTATCTCTGGTCCACAGGGCCCCGAAGGTCCTGTAGGACCTACTGGACCAATTGGTCCACAAGGTTTACAAGGCCCAGAAGGAAAAACTGGTCCTAAAGGTGAACCAGGTCAAGACGGTGTTACACCTGACATAGAACCGTTCAAGACCAAAATTATTAGTGATTTTGACCAGTTTACTAAAAACATATCATCTCAAATCACTAGGATGGCGTATGCTGGTGGTGGAGGTGGTTCATCAGGTTCTGGTGAAGTACGCTTACTTAGATTAGATGATGTAGACACATCGGCTTTAGGAGATCAAAAGTATTTAAGGTATAACGCTACCACTGAAAAATTAGAATTTACTTCAACGGTTGTTTCAGCCAATGCTGTTGTACAATCGGATCTAGATAATTATCTTCAAGTTGCAAACGCCAACTTCGTCACACAAAATCAACTTGATAACTATCTGCAAGTATCAAACGCTGTAGCAGGAACTATCACCCAGGACAACTTAGATAGTTACCTACAAGTTGCCAATAGTGTACTGTTTATAACACAAAGTGATTTAGATCAGTACCTACAAGTAGCAAATGCCAATTTCATTACACAAAACATACTTGATGGTTACCTACAGGTTGCCAACGCTAACTTTGTAACGCAGTCTACCCTAGATGGTTATCTCCAGGTAGCAAATGCTAACTTTGTTACTCAGGATCAACTTGATAATTATTTACAAGTAGCCAACGCGGCCACCGGGACGATCAATCAAGGAGACCTTGACAGATATCTACAAGTAGCTAACAGCGTCGCATTTACAACTCAGGGAGACCTTGACAAATATCTTCAGGTAGCTAATAGTGTCACATTTACAACTCAAGGAGACCTTGACAAATACTTAGAAGTATCTAACGCAAACTTTATTACTCAAGCTCAGCTCGATAATTATCTACAAGTTGCTAATGCAGCTTCGGGCCCAGTTCTCCAAAGTGATTTGGATGGATATTTACAAGTTGCCAATGCAAATTTCGTAACAGCAGCTAACAATATTGGCCTTGGTGCCAACGTTTATACTTCAACAATAAATAACATTATACAACTGAGAAAAATTAGAGGCGGGTCAAACGTCTCAGTTGATGTAGATAGTAATGGTATAGTAATCTCTTCGACCGCTTCAGGAGAATCGGTATCGGGTGGGTTTGACTACGGACATGTAAATTCACCTGTAACTGTACAGCAGAACTACGGAACTATTAATTAATGTCAATAGAAGTACAGTTTAGACGAGGTTCGGAATCTGATCACAGCTCATTTACAGGAGCAAATGGTGAGATTACGGTCGATACCACTAACAAAACTATTAGAGTCCATGATGGTGTTACCTCTAGTGGTTTTAGATTAGCGAGGTACGATGAGCTTGGTGCTTCTGCAAATCTACAAAGTTATGCAGCTGACATTGTTCCATCTGCTAACAACGTATATGATTTAGGTTCTAGTGAAAAGGTTTGGGCCCAGGTACATTCTTCTGAAGTAGATACTGATCAACTTAAATTATCTACTAACGAATATAGCGTTATCTTGCAATCTACTGCAAATACAAGAATAACTGCTATAAACCCAGCAAACACTTCTCAATCTATTCCAGTTGATTTTGAAGATGTAAGTGTAACCAACTTGGTTTTAAGAACTGTGTTGGGTACGCAATATGGTGGTACTGGATTATCATCATTTACTGAAAACGGAGTGATGTATGCTGTAAACACATCTATACTTGGTTTTATAACTGGAAGTACTGGACAGATTATGCAGATTGGTAGCGATGGTGTACCAACATTTGACGTTTTAGATGGTGGCGATTTTGTATGAGTAATGAACAACGTGCTTTTGACTTGTTCGTTGGAGAAATTACAGACAAACTACACAAATCTGACATGGACAATACCATGTTACGTGCTAGGATTGTTTTTCTCGAACAGGACATTGATAAACTGGAAAAACACATTAAGTACCTTGAAGGTATTATTAGAGAACAAGACCGTGTTATTGAGATTATAAATAAGAAAGAAAGTAACAAAGTATCCGGCTTTTCTCATAAGCAAACTATAAAAGGAAGGTAAAGTGTCTTCTACAATTAAACTCAAAAGGAGTTTAACTCCGGGTGCTGTCCCTGGCTCACTTGCTGCAGGTGAGTTGGCGATCAATATTCCTGATAAGAAACTGTTTTCATCTAACGGTTCTTCGGTTTTTAATGTATCAGGTGATGTATACAATTTATCGTCTGCCAGCGACTCTCCTGGTGCTAAAATCATCCTTACCGTTGATAACGAAAACTTATCAAATGATGCTATTTCGTTTATCGGTGGAACCGGAATCGCTATTGCGAGAAACGCCAACGGTTCAATAACCTTTTCTTCAACTGGTAGTGTATCAACTGCTGACACGCTATCTACAGCAAGGCACTTTTCACTAAGTGGTGATGTTACCTCATCTGCTGTATCTTTTGATGGTTCTGCTAATGTAGTAATCTCTGGCACAACGATTGGTAACGAAGCGGTAACCACTGCAAAGATTCAAGATGGTGCAGTAACTGGTACCAAGATTGCATTAGGCACCATTACAGCCAATTTGGTTGCAGCTGATGCAGTCGAGTTAGGAGCCAAGACTACAGGTAATTATGTAGCAACTGTTACTGGTACAGCAAATGAGATTGTAGTAACTGGTTCCGGGTCAGAGACAGCTGGTGTAGTTGTAGGCCTGACTGATAATGTTACTATACCCAATAATCTATCTGTTACTGGCAATACATCTATTGGTGGTGACTTAGTAGTAGACGGTAACTTAGAGATCAATGGTACTCTTACCTATATTGACTCAACTACCGTTACAATTGGCGACAACTTACTTAAGCTAGCCAATACAAATATCTCAGATACCGTAGACACTGGTTTCTATTCTAGGTATAATGACGGTTCTGATAAATTCACTGGTCTGGTCAGAGACGCTACAGATGGTTCCTACTATCTGTTTGATAACCTTACAACTGAACCCGATCAACAAATAAACTTTGGTAGTTCATCACAAGCTACCTTACATGCCACAATAGATGGTGGAACTTTTTAAATAATTGTCATCTCTCTTATATAAGAGAGTATCTCTAGATAGAGGATATAATGGCATCTAAAATTCAAATTAAGCGAAGTTCGGTTGCGGGCAAGTTACCCAATACCTCGAACTTATCTACAGGCGAGCTCGCCTTAAACCTATCTGATGGTAGACTGTTTTCATCGGATGGAGCTCGCATATTTGAAATAGGTGCTAATGTAGCCTCGCTGACAGTTAATGGATCGATTACGTTTCCAATTTACCCTGGATCCAATAATCAGATTCTGGTAAGTGATGATAATGGTACACTTACTTTTAGAAAAAACATACCAACATTTGTAAGTGATTCAGCTCCATCGAATCCGGAAAACGGTCAAATTTGGTTTGACGCAGACGATGAGATAGCTTACATATATTATGATGAACCAGGAAATGCTAGGTGGGTAAACGTAACAGGCTCCGGAGGAGTGTCTAGCGGTGTAAGTAAAAAACAATCTGTTCTATATTCACTAATGTTTGGGTAAATTGGTATGGCACTAGATTTGTATAGAACAGGTTTGAAATCAGTATCCGCTAACGGCTCACTGATTTATACTGCACCTTCTGGTAAGCATGTTGTGCTAAGTCTTACAGCAACTAACGTGTGGGGCTCAGCCATGCCGGTAGATTGTTATGTAATTATGAATGAAACTGGTAGCGATGCCAACAATACGATAAATATACAAAAAGATTTACGAATAGAATCTAGAACATCAGAGGACTTAATTCCACGAAACAAAATTACATTGGAGCAAGGCGATAAATTATACGTTGGATGTCCTGAAAACACCGCAGTAGAATTTTACCTTAGCGTTGTAGAAGATGTGGTCTAATTTAAGGGATACCAATGAGTAGTGTCTTAGATCAAGAAATTGGAAGTATAGTTGTTCAGCAACCAGCTAGCAACACAGGACTTCATTTTGAGCTAGGCTCCTTGTATTCTGATAAAACCTTTTATGGTTTTAAGTTGGATAGGACTACTGGTGATTGTACGGTTGATGTAATTAAGTATGGAAGCAACACAGCAATTAGAATTCCAGACCCTACCTACAGTCAAGGAACAGACGATTACCTTCAATGGTTCTGGTCCAAAGAAACTGTTAGTTTTAGATTTAACAACAGCACCGGCCATTTAGAGATGGTTATTATTTCATAAATAGGGCAAAATGTTTAGGAAATTTCAATGGCGCAGATAATCGATCTAGGCAAGTTAAGATTTAACTTTGCAGGTGATTACAGTAATAGTACTACCTATGAGTCTAACGATGTTGTTAGATATGGTGGTAACGTATACGTTTATAGTAATCTAGTCCGAACCTCAGGAAATCTTCCTACAGACACCAACTACTGGGCATTGATGGTCGAGGGTGTAAACTTCGAAGGTGTTTGGTCGTCTCTACAGAACTATCAAATTGGAGACCTAGTTGCACACGGTGGTGTAATTTACTTAGCTACTGCTGATAGTATTGGTCAGACCCCACCCAACGTTTCCTACTGGTCAGTATACACACAGGGCTTCCAATTCGAAGGAGTATACGACAACTCAACACAGTATCAAAAGAATGATATTGTAACCTATGGTGGTCAGACATATATTGCTAACACGGACACCACAGCTACACTGCCTACTGTTACCGGAACATGGAACAAACTAGCAGCTGGTCTTTCTCACGAGGGCACATACAGTAATACGACCGCCTATGTACCCGGTGACATTGTAAACTATGGCTCTAATGTTTATCGTAACATACTTGAGTCGACTGGTACCATGCCTCCTGCCAATACTAACTGGAGTCTTCTTGTATCTGGTAGCAATTATAGAGCTGGATGGCAAGGTACTTCGTACTATAAGATCGGAGACTCAGTAACATTAGGTGGTAATCTTTATAAGGCTCTTGCTGATAACCACAATGCAGAACCATCATTAAATGGATCTCTGTGGCAACTACAAGTACCTGGTATTAACAACAGAGGTGACTGGGCTACTGGTCAAACATACTTCCCTAACGAAGTAATCAAGCACGGTGGCAGAACCTTACTAGTAAATTCAAGTCACGTTTCTAATACTTACATAATTAACGACATAAATGCTGGACGCCTCACTTCATTCTCAGACGGGATACGGTTCCGAGGAGAATGGACAGCTGGAACTAACTACTTAGATAATGATGTAGTTATTTTTACTCCCAACCTTTATATTGCAAACACTGATCACACAGCAAATTCAGATTTTAATGTTGATAGATCAAACAATGGATATTGGGAGCAACTGGTAGCGGGTGCTAGCGGTATTGTACCTGGCATCTCAGCTGCAGTTGACGAGGGCAAATATCTTAAAGCATCGGGTGCAAACACTACAGTGTGGGCTCACCCTGGAGCAGTAGAAAAGTTCTTTTTTGTATCGAACGCTTCTACAGCAAACAATGACATCTATCATGGTCAAACTGCTGACTATGCTTTTGCATCTATCAAGTATGCTTGTCAGTATATTGCTTCTAACACCGCTGCTCATACCCCAGCAACGATCTACGTTAAGAACGGTACATACAGCGAACAACTTCCAATTACTGTTCCTGAAAATGTTACTATCAAAGGTGACAGTTTAAGAAACACCGTTATTCAGCCTGCCGCTGGTAATGATGATTTTGGTAGTGTACCCAACAACAAATCCACAATGTTCCTGCTTGGAAGTGGTACAACTATTAAAGATGTACTGATGAAGGGAATGATTGGTTTTGTACCAGGTAGCAGCCCAGACGACATTACTACTGCCACTATTGGCGGTGTCTTCCTAAGATTGAACCCTGCATCCACTATTATTAAATCACCTTACATTGATGGGTGTACTGCTAGCTCAACAAAAGGTATTGGTGCTATTATTGATGGTAGTGTTAATGCTGGTGTTGGATCTATGTTGTTCCACGCCTTTACACAAATTCACGATGGCGGTGTTGGTTTCTGGGTAAAAGATAACGGTCTTGCAGAGATTGTATCATGCTTTACTTACTACGCACATCTTGGTTATACTACTTCGGGTGGTGGTAAAATCAGAGCGCTTAATGGTAACAACTCTTATGGAAAATATGGAGCTGTATCCGGAGGCTTTGATACAACAGAGAATATAGTCACTGGTAAACTACACGGCGATACGTTATCTTACGTATCTTCGACACTGTCTAACACAGCTGGATTTACTGTAGGCGATACACTAACAGTAGGTAGCACTATTAACATAGTTGCTAACTCGATGACTGTTAACCTAGCCAACACTGTTGTAACAACTAATACTGCTCACGGATTAGTAAACGGTCAAGCATTCTACTTTGATCAGTTAAACGACTCGGCTTGGCGAACCATATTGGGCGACTTTACCAACGCTCATGGAAGAACGTGGTACGCAAGAGTTTATTCTAATACTGAATTTGGTATCGCTTCTAACTACGATGCAACAAACTTGTTTGATACTCGTAATCTGGCAGGTTGGGGTAACATTACATTAAACATTTCGGATGCTACTCGAAGTAACCCAGTAATCGTTACGTTTACTGGCGCACATGGTTATTCTAACGGTAATGTATTGCAAACCGTTAGTGGTGTTGTTGGTATGACTGAGCTTAACGGTACTAGCCATTTTGTTCAGACAGTAAATGCAACCGCGGTTAATGTATTTACGGACTCAGGATTGTCCTCATCGTTAGATGGTACTGGATTTGGTGCGTATGTAAGTGGCGGTACTGCTATTAGAGAACTTGTCGGTACTTCGATGACGGGTGGAACAATTAAGATTCCATCACCTACAACTACAATCAAGAACATCCAGACAAATCTAACAGATGGTACTCATCGTATAGTAGTCGCCAACACTACGTACGGTAAGACCGGTCAATCGTATAAAGTAAATGTTGGTAAAAACAACGCCAACGCAGATGTATATTTTATCAATGGCGAAAAGACAAAGCAGCTTAAGTTCTACAACAATCGAACTTACATCTTTGAGCAAAATGATATAACCAATATCAACAAGCCTTTAATACTTTCATCTACTTCCGGTTCGCTGACTGCAGTGCCGAATGCATTCTACTATCTGGATGATGTATCGGTAAATGCTACTTCATACGCAACTAACTTTAACAGTGCTACTAGAAGGTATCATGGTCTCACTATAGCTGCTGGAGCTGCTGCAAACACATATTACTACTTGAGTGCTAATTCGCTAAATGTTGTTGGTAATACGGTAACGACAGCCAACGCAAGCAGCAATGTACATGAGCCTTTCCAACGTCAGTATATTCCTTGGAATCCTTTCTGGGTAGCAAACACTACTATTACTGCTCAAGATAGTACAACAGCTAGGCTTGCTGGGGGTAATGCAGGACACCGCGGCCAGTTTGGATTTGCATTAGTACTTAAAGAGCTAAACGAACAGCCAAGGGCTGGTGGTTCTATTCAGTTTAAGACAAGTGTTACTTACTCTCCAAACACCAATCAAGTTCTTTCTGGAACTGCTCAGGAGACTGGAGAAGAGGCGCGTAGCTTTATTATAAGCACAGTAACCAACTATTCTAATACAGATGGTACTGCAACTATTACGTTGACTCAGGAGAAGCAACCTACAGCTGCTGGTTATAACGGCCAGGATGTCCATGTAAGGTACAACTACTCTCAGATACGTTTGACTGGCCATGACTTCCTTAGTATTGGAACAGGCAACACCGTCACTACTAATTACCCGGGTGAACCAACACAAGCAGCTGCACAGGGTAACGAGGTTGTTGAGAACCTGCCGGGTAGGGTCTACTACGTATCTACAGACCAGGATGGTAACTTTAGAGTTGGTGATTACTTCCGAATTGATCAGGCAACTGGTCGAGCTACTTTGGATGCATCGGCGTTTGATCTTTCTGGTTTGACGTCATTAAGACTTGGTTCGATTGGTGCTCAGATTGGTGAGTCAATTAACGAGTTCTCATCTGACGCAACTCTAAGCGATGCTTCAAACATAGCAGTACCAACAGAAGCAGCCGTAAAGACTTATGTCGATGGTGAAATCTCCAATCTGCAGACATCACTGCAAAGTCAGATAACATCTGTCAATACTTCACTAAGTAGCAGTATTACTGCTTTAGAAAGTTCAACTGGTTTCATTTTGTTGAGCAACGACTTTACTAATACAAGCGTACAGTATAATTCTAATAATCAAATTATTGCTGCAAACACTAATGATATTGGATACTCTAACGTGATATATAACACAGCGGGTTACATTACTTCTTTCACAGAAAGAAACTTCTCTACTAATGTATATCAAAATGTGGTTATGACATATAATGCAAACAACAATATTACTGGCGTAAATGCTACGGTTATAACACCATAGACAAGGACATATATTAGAGGATAACATGACCAATATTCTAGTCCAAAATGCTATAATTGATGTAGCTAAACAAATAGAAACTAATAATGCGTCCGGTGGCGGTGGTGGCGTCGATTACAGTGCCACACTTGGTGCTACGTTGAGTAATTACGTTTGTGGTTTAATGTATGAGTACTATACAGCAGGCCCTTCTTACTCGACCGACGGTGGTGGTAGCAGCTGCTACATATGCGATTTAAGCAGCTATTGTAATGTATCTGGATTTAATAGCAACGTTAGTGGTAGTGGAACTACCGAAACAAATGCGGCCGGCCTAAATAATGTTTGGACAAATGGAAGCGTTTTATCATCCACTTCCTCTGTAACGGCTCGAACTATTGTAGACTGTCTTCTAGCGCAAGATACAGTACTGAATGCATTAGCCCAAGGTAGTCCTGACGTTGAACGCGATCTTTTAATCGAGTATTCTCAACTCAAAAATACCATTAACTCTGCTAATACGACAGTGCATAATGCGTGGTATGGAGCCTCCGGCGCGGCTCAGGGTTCTCCATTAAATCGAACAAATTTGTTAAAAGTTTGTGGTACTAATTGGAAATGTGGTGAAGGTGCTAACTGCACTTGGACTGTACCAGCTGGAGTTACTAGAGCCAAGTTTCAATTGTGGGGAGCTGGAGCGGGTGGCCATGCTGCTTGTTGTTGCGGAGGAGTCCCATACAACTTTACCGGTGCTTACGCAGAAATGGTTTTAGACGTAACTGCAGGAGACAGTTACACGATCTGTGCTGGATGTACGTGTCAAAGAAGCTGTTGTAGCAACAATCAGTTTGGAGTAGGTTGTATGTCATATGTTTCAGGCAACGGTATCTGTTGTTTGAAGGCAGATGGCGCCTGTCACGATCAGGTTATATGTGAGAGCTTCAATTGTACTA
>MDSZ01131633.1_pt1 | contig 16057 bp, 21 predicted proteins | sample 811201 | NCBI WGS metagenome assembly MDSZ01 (sample SAMN05326647, study PRJNA326480) | marine metagenome | isolation source: seawater | place: Indian Ocean: North | collected 2010
AAGATGGCACTTTAGAATTCGGATACGTACCTTCAGGTGCTTCAACTGGCTCTAGAGAAGCTATTGAAAAAAGAGACGGAAAAGATAATTTTAATGGAAAAGGATTAGACTACACCATCAAAAATGCAGCAGAGAACTTATTTCCATCTCTCATAGGGTTTGATTTAGGAAGTCAATTGGATTTTGATACAAAATTAATTGATCTAGATGGATCTGAAAATAAAGAAAACTTTGGAGCAAATATTTTACTTTCATTATCGTTGGCAGCTTGTAAAGTATCGGCCTCTCTTTCAAAAAAACCCCTTTATTCACATATTAACGAACTAGCAAAATCTATTGGAATTGATGCGGAACTAAAGGCGCCGTTACCTATGATGAACATCTTAAATGGAGGAGCGCATGCTAACAATGGATTGGATTTTCAAGAATTTATGATTCAACCTTTTGGATTTAAAACCTTTAAAGAAAGCGTCATTTGTGGAGTAGAAGTTTTTCAAGAATTAAAAAAAAATCTAGCCAAAAAAGGTTTTTCGACTGCTGTAGGTGATGAGGGAGGATTTGCTCCGAATATAAATTCCTCAGAAGAAGCTTTAGATCTTATTTGTGAAGCTATTACTTCGTCTGGATATAAAGTGGGAGACGAAGTATCTTTTGCATTAGATTGCGCTTCAACAGAAATTTTTAATAACGATGTTTATGAACTTAATAAGAAAAAATTATCTTCTCACGATTTAATAAAATTTCTTAAATCATTAAAAGATAAGTTTCCAATCACATCAATTGAAGATGCTCTGGATGAAAATGATTGGAACGGTTGGGTTGATTTAACAAAAATCTTGGGTTCAGAAACTCAACTAGTAGGAGATGATTTATTTGTAACGAATAAAATTTTTTTAAATAAGGGCATCGAAATGAAAGCAGGAAATGCGGTTTTGATAAAAATCAATCAAATTGGAACCTTAAGCGAAACTCTTGAAACAATAAAGCTTGCTTTTGATAACAAATTTAAATGCATCATTTCTCATAGATCAGGTGAAACAGAGGATAACTTCATTGCTGATCTCGCAGTTGGAACTGGTGTTGGACAAATTAAAACTGGGGCGCCTTCAAGGTCAGACAGAACCTCTAAATACAATCGATTATTATTTATTGATTCAATAGAAAATCTAACTTTTGACGGAGAAAAAGAAATCAGATAAAAATGATTTTTTCAAAAAAAAACTTTTCACTATTTCTGCTTTTATCAATGACGATTATTTTTTTTTATTATACGATTGATATTTTTTTAGGCGATTATAGTTTTTCTCAGATAAGAAAATTGAATACTGACTTAGAAAATTTGAAAATTTCAAATGATCTTTTGGAGAACGAGAATAAAGTCTTATTTCAAGATTATGAAGAATTAAAAAAAGATAGGGGAGCATTAAATGAGTGAACAATATCTTGCATTGATACCCGCAGCAGGAGTTGGATCAAGGGCCAAATTAAAAATGGCTAAACAATTCACTGCGATTGGCTCTAAAACAATTATCGAATACGCATTAGATCCCTTTTTGTTAGACGAAAACTGCAAAAAAATCTGTGTTGTAACACAAGAAGATAATGAAGCTTGGACATCTTTGTCTATTTCAGGGCACGAAAAGATTGTTTCTTGCATAGGCGGAGATACGAGAATGGAATCAGTCTTAAGAGGCTTGGAGTTGTTAATGGAATCAGAAGACAAAGGTTCGTTAGTTGCAATCCATGATGCAGCAAGACCATGTTTATCTAATGAAGATTTAAAAAAAATAATTGATTTTGCTAATGAAGAAATGAAAGAGGAAGGTCAAGGTGTTTTTCTGGCTCACCAACCCTCTGAAAGTGTTAATCTGGGAGACAAAAATAAAGTTACTAAAAGTTTAGATCGTTCAAAAGTTTGGTTATCAGCAACCCCACAAGTTTTTTTCTTAGAGGACATCCTCAAAGCATTGGAAAGTGCCAAAGAAGATGAAAAGTTTTTTTCTGATGAAGTTGGCGCAGCTTTCACCTTTTTTAAAAATACTATTAGTCCGTTGCTATCTGACCGAATGAATATAAAAGTTACTAAAAAAGAGGATTTAGTTCTCGTCGAACAATATCTCAAGCTATCTGGAAGAATATGACGCATTTCAGAATTGGTAATGGCTTTGATGCTCATAAAATAAAAAAAGGCAATGGAATTACACTTGGTGGAATTTTTATTCCTTGCGATTACAGCTTAATAGCTCATTCGGATGGAGATATCATCTCTCACACCGTTTGCGATGCTTTATTAGGAGCGGCAAATTTAGGAGATATTGGAGTTCATTTTCCAAATACTAAAAAATATGAAAATATTTCAGGAAAAGAAATGATTGAATCAGTACTAGATAAACTCCAAAAACAAAATTATGAAATATCTAACATTGATATAACTTATATCGGAGAAGTTCCAAGATTGAATAGCCATAAGCGCGAAATCATAAATTGTTTATCTAAATTTCTAAAAGTTGATGAAGAAAAAATATCTTGTAAAGCAACAACTACAGATCAACTTGGATTTATGGGTAAAAAAGAAGGGGTAGCTTGTCTTGCAAATGTATTAATTTATAAAAATTAATTAATGAATATTCTTTTGACTAATGACGATGGAATAGAACATCCAGGCATCCAAACACTTATCTCAAATCTTTCGGAAGAACATAATGTCTTTACAATGGCGCCAGATAGAAATAGAAGTGGATTTGGAAGTGCTATAACTTTTTTAACAGAAACAAAAGCTAAAAAGATAAAAGAAAATATTTATAGTCTTGATGGAACTCCAGTCGATTGTGTAAAAAATGCTTTAGAATTTTATTGTCCATTTGAGCCTGATATTGTGGTTTCTGGAATAAATCCAGGACCAAATTTAGGGCCAGTTTTATTATATTCTGGAACTGTAGGAGCAGCATTCGAAGGAAGAAATTTAAAATATCCTTCTATTGCTGTTTCTGTGGCTTCTTTTGAGATAACAGATTATGGTTTTGCGGCAAATATCGTAAAAGACATCTTAAATAAAATTAATAAATTAAATTTAGATTCATCTTCTATATTGAATCTTAATGTTCCTGACCATAAAAAGTTTAAAAATCCCTTATTAAAAGTAACAAAGACTTACCTAGATGAGCAAAATAGAGATGAAGGAGATTTTTTAGAAGATCAAAAATGTTTGGAAGAAGGATCTATTTCTTTATCTCCAATTAAACTGGAAACAATTTCCAATGCTAATTTTAAAGACCTTACAGATTTTCTTGATGAGCTTTGAAAAATCAGTAAATTTAAATTATCAGAGAGCTAGAAAAGCCTTGGTTGAGGAGATTTCTTCAAAAGGGATTTCAGATTTAAGAGTTTTAGATGCATTTTTAAATACTCCAAGACATCTATTTATTGACGGAGCATTTTCCTCCAGAGCTTATCAAGATATGTCTTTGCCAATAGGATATCATCAAACTATTTCACAACCTTTTGTGGTTGCAAGAATGATTGAATTAATTTTAAAAGGAAATATCTTTGATAAGGCCCCTTTAGGTACAATTCTTGAAATTGGTACAGGATGTGGATATCAAACAGCTATTCTTTCTAACTTTTGTAGGAAGGTTTTCTCAATTGAGAGAATCTCTCCTCTAGCAGAAAGAGCAAAAAACAATTTAAAGTCTGCTGGTGTAAAAAATTTTCTTATTCGTTGCGCTGATGGATCGTTAGGTTGGCCCACATTTAAAAAATTTGATGCAATAATATGTTCTGCTGTCAGCAGTAATATTCCAGAACCTTTAGTAAAACAATTGGAAGTTTCTGGTAAGTTAATTTGTCCAATTGGAAATGATAAAGATCAAAATTTAATTTTAGTTGAAAAAAAGAGCAGAACAGAGATTACTAAAAAAGTTCTAGATTCTGTTTTATTTGTTCCAATGCTGCCCGGAATAGTAGAAAGAGGCGATAAATAAAAGTGTAGAAACAAATTAAAGCGAGTTGTAAAATATTTTAATGGAACGTTTTAATAATCTTTTAAAAGAGCATTTGTCAAAATGGGCTTTGGTTTGGTTTGGCTTTCTTTTCTGGGGAAGCATTTTTAGCGCTATTCTAATGACGCTCTTTCAGAATACAAGCCATTTGAATTTGTACGTTCTAGGTTATTTTTTAGGATTAATATTCGGGATAATTTCAAAAATTAATAAATGGTCATGGATAAATTAGCTTACCAAGAAAGTTTAGACAGCATTGAGCTTAACCCAGCTCAAGATTTGTCATTAGAAGAAGAAAAAAAATTAGCTAGGTCGTTTATGGGTCGTATTGAATGGGAAATGATTGTAATTGGCTTGACACAATTTTTTGTTTGGCTTGGAGTCTGGGGCTTAGTTATAAACGGAATTTTACCAATCTGGATGGGGTTTCTGATATTGATGGTTTCAACTACTTTTGCTTATTTACCATCTCACGCGGGACAACATGGCCATCTATCTGGCAATAAAAAACATCTTGCATGGGTAGATTACGTTGTTGGTCAAATATCCTTAATTCCGCTTGCTCAATCACATGACATATTAAAAGTTACCCATCTAAAACATCATGCTCATACTAACGACCCAAGTCGAGATCCGGATTACAAACATACTCATACAGGAAGCTGGTTAAAATCGGCTCTTCAAGTACATTTTCAAACAGGTGACAGAGACGAGAGACTTAACGAAATGATTGAAAATTGGACAAATAATGAGCCAAAATTTAAAGAAGCGGTTGATAGAGGGGCATTAGTTACTCTAGGATTTTTTGTGATACAAATTGTAATGGCAATTAATTTTCCTTTGGAAACTCTTTTTTTATGGTGGTTACCAAGAAAATTTACTGTTTCGTATTTAGGAGTAATCTTTTCTCACATGCCGCATCGCGATCTTCCTGTTGGAAGACATGCAGATACTAGATTTTGGGCCAATGGTATTATTAGGTTTTTTAATCATTCAATGCAAATTCATGCAATGCATCACATGTACCCTAAGATTTGTCATCATGATGAACCAAAGGCAATTGAGGCTTTAAGGCCTTTTATGATCGAAAGAGGCATACCTGGGGCAGATAAAATTCCTGAAAGGATAATCAATAATCCTTTAACAAGCCTAAAGTCTATCTAAATTTTATCTAATGGATTTGAACCTTCTGGTAATTTAGATGGTTGAATCGTGTGGAGTAAAGTAGCTGCAAGCTTATTTTCTGAGTTGAATAGTTTTCCCTCAACGGTTGCAAGGTTTTTACCTAATTTGATGATCCTTACCTCAATTAAGGCTTCTCCTACGGCAACCGGCCTATGAAACAAAACATGAAGATCTGTTGTTAAAGGCCCTATTTCAAAGTTGTAAGCTGATATTACAACCATAGCCGTAGCATCATCTAGAGCAGCAGTAATCATTCCTCCTTGAACCATATTCATTGGATTAGTTGTTTCATTAGGGAAAGTAGCTTTTAATATATATACGTCTCCTTTGGTTTCAACATATTCTAGGTTTAAAAATTTCGCTGTATTTCCAGGTTTTTGCCTGTTTAACCAATCAAGAGATATTTCCATTAGTTTTTTGTTAAGCTTTCGTTAATCAAGTATTAAGACTTCTATTTTATTTTTAGATTCTGACCACTTTTCAGCATCAGGTAAAGCATCTTTTTTTTCTGAAATATTCGGCCAAATTTTTGAATATTTTTCATTTATTTCAATAAATTCTATTTCATCCGCAGGAACCTCATCCTCTGCATAAATAGCATTTACTGGACATTCAGGTTCGCATAACCCACAATCAATGCATTCTTCTGGATCAATAACCAAAGTATTTTCTCCTTCATAAAAACAGTCGACAGGGCAAACTTCAACACAATCTGTGTGCTTACAATTAATACAAGCTTGTCCAACAATAAAAGTCATAGATAAATTATAATTTATATATGGTTAATTCAGAGAGCGTTTTAAATGTCTTAGCAGAAAAAGTTGCAACCTTATTATCAGAAAAAGGGTTGACCATCTCAACGGCTGAATCCTGCACCGGTGGTTGGGTGGGCAAAGAATTCACAGGTATTCCTGGAAGTTCCAAATGGTATGGGACTGGTTTCATTACTTATTCAAATCATGCAAAACATAATTTATTAAAGGTCTCCAAAGAATCTCTAATATCTCATGGAGCAGTTTCAAAAAGAGTTGTTGAAGAGATGGCAGAAGGAGCGAAAAAATTAAGTAAATCAGATTTAAGTATAGCAATAAGTGGAATTGCTGGACCTTCAGGAGGAACAAAGGAAAAACCTGTAGGCACTGTATGTTTTGCATATTCAGATCAAGTCAGCACAAGAAGTTACGAAAAATTTTTTTCTGGTGACAGAGATGAAGTGAGAAGGGCAAGTGTTAAATTCATTCTTGAAGAAATTTTAAATAATTTAAATTGATTGCAATAAATAAAAAAATAAAGTTATAATACTGTAAATTTATACAGTAACTATTATGACTACAAAAAATACTAAAAAAGAAGAAATCTCCGCAGATAAATCCAAAAATTTAGCTTCAGCTATAAATCAAATTGAAAGTCAATTTGGTAGTGGAACAATAATGAGAATGGGCGATAAAAAGGTAGAAAACATCCCCAGCATTTCTACTGGCTCTTTAGGACTAGATTTGGCGCTCGGCGTAATGGGTCTTCCGCGAGGAAGAGTGGTTGAAATATTCGGTCCCGAATCATCAGGAAAAACCACACTTACACTTCAAGTTATTGCTGAGTGCCAAAAACTTGGAGGGACAGCAGCTTTTGTAGATGCTGAACATGCTTTAGATCCAATATATGCAGCAAAATTAGGGGTAAAAGTTGATGATTTATTATTGTCGCAACCTGATACAGGTGAACAGGCCCTCGAAGTAGCAGATATCATGGTCAAGTCAGGTGGAGTAGATGTACTTGTAATAGATTCTGTAGCCGCTCTAACTCCTAGAGCTGAGATAGAAGGTGAAATGGGCGATCATCATGTTGGTTTACAAGCTAGGTTAATGTCTCAAGCCTTAAGAAAAATAACTGGAAATATCAAAAGATCTAATACTTTGGTAATTTTTATAAATCAAATACGAATGAAGATTGGAGTAATGTTTGGCAACCCAGAGACAACATCAGGTGGAAATGCTTTGAAATTTTATTCTTCAGTTAGACTAGACATAAGGAGAATAGGAACAGTTAAAGATGGCGATGAGGTAAGCGGAAACGAGACAAGAGTTAAAGTAGTTAAGAATAAAGTTGCCCCACCATTTAGACAAGCAGAATTCCAGATTTTATATGGCAAGGGTATTAATAAAGCAGGGGAATTATTAGATATTGGAGCTGAACACAAAATTGTTGAAAAAGCTGGTGCTTGGTATTCTTATAATGATGAAAAAATTGGCCAAGGAAAAGTTAATGCTAGTGAATTTTTGAAGCAAAATCCAAAAATCATGAAAGAAATTGAGGATAAAATTTATAAAGCCATCAAAGAATCAGAAACAAATTAGATTTAATTTTTCAGTCTATTAATAATTTCGTTGAGTTTTATTACTTCTTTCTGTTGGTTATTTCTTTTTATTAATTCTACAGTTTGATCGCTTGATACCTTGTCTCCTATGACTAATTGATAAGGCACGCCTACTAAATTTGCATCTCTAAATTTTACTCCAGGGTTTAAATCTCTATCATCAAAAAAAACGTCTATATTATTTTCTTTTAGTTCTAAATATAGTCTCTCTGCTTCAGAATTAATTTGTTCATTACCCTTTTGATTTATAAGAATTATGTAACATTTAAAAGGTGAAATGGATTCAGGAAATAATATTCCATCGTCATCAAAATTTTGTTCAATCGCAGCTGCAACGATTCTTGAAACACCAATTCCATAACAACCCATAAATATTTCTTTCAAAACATTATCTTTTTGTACTGTTAATCCCATTGCCTTGCTGTACTTTGTCCCTAATTCAAATATATGACCTACTTCAATTCCTTTTTTTAAGCTAAGTTTTCCGTTGCCATCGGGACTGGGCATTCCACTAATTTTTTCAGGATTTTTTTCATCCAATAGCTCAATATTGATAGCAAAATCACTTTTGTCACTAAATGCTAATGTATCCTCTCCAGAGTCAGCTAGGACATGAAATTCTTCAGATTTATCACCTCCGATTGACCCTGAGTCTGCTGAAACTACTTTGTAATCTAGTCCAATTTTATCAAATATCTTTTTGTAAATTTTTTTCATATTTAAATAAGTTTCATGCATTGAATCTTCATCAATATCAAATGAATAAGCATCTTTCATTAAGAATTCCCTTGCTCTCATGACTCCAAATCTTGGCCTAATTTCGTCTCTAAATTTGTCTTTTATTTGATAAAAAGTTTTTGGAAGGTCTTTTGGACTTGTAATTTCTTTTTTAGCAATATCAGTAATTATTTCTTCATGAGTAGGTCCTAGATAAAAATCTCTTTGATTTCTATCCTTGAACCCAAGTAATTCAGGACCATATTCTTTTGATCTACCTGACTCGTCCCATAAATCTTTAGGTTGGACTAAAGGCATAATAATTTCCAAACAATTTCCTTGATTGAGTTCCTTTCTAATAATATTCTCTACTTTTCTTAGTATTAAAGTACCAAGAGGTAACCAAGTATAAATGCCTGAAGCGATAGGCTTTATCATGTTAGCTTTAATCATTAATTTATGACTAATTAATTCTGCATCAGAAGGCGTGTCCCTAAGAGTTTTGAAATGATATAAAGAAGCTTTCATTGGAAAAATAACTTATGATTCAATATATTTTGCCTTAAATTTATTTAATTTGTTAATTAACGAGAATAATTATGCCAATTTATGAATTTCAATGCTCAAAATGCAATAAGAAATTTGAAAAGATACTAAGCATTTCCGATTCTAATAAGAAAGTAAAATGTGACTGCAAAGCTTTAGCTAAAAGGGTAGTTACAGCCCCTAGTTTTAGATTAGATGGAAAAGGATGGTATGAAACAGATTTTAAAACTGGAACAAAGAAAAATTTAGTACAATCTAAAGATCCTAAATCATTAACTAAGGAACAAAAAAATAAATCTACAAAAAAAGAACAACCAAAATCTAAATCATAAATGAGCTCAAAAATTTTCAATCTCTCTATTTCTGATGAGGGGAAAACAGCAACTGTTAGCGGATGGGTCGAAAAAGTTAGAGACCATGGCGGAGTAATTTTCATAGATCTAAGAAAAGATCTTGATCTTGTTCAGGTAGTAATTGAGCCAAGTGAAAAAGAAATTTTTACAGTTGCTGAAAACATTAAAAATGAGTTTGTGATTGAAGTGTCTGGCCTTGTAAGAAAGAGACCAGATGGTAAGGAAAATACAAAAATGAATACGGGAGAAATAGAAGTTTGCGCAAACAAACTTCATGTCTTTTCTAAAAGTAAACCTTTGCCTTTTCAATTAGACGAGTATTCAAATGCAGGAGAAGAAATAAGGCTTAAATATAGATATTTAGATTTAAGAAGACCGGAGATGCATGAAAATCTTATCATGCGTTCTGAAATCAATAACTTCGTGAGAAACTTTTTAGTTAAAAAAGGATTCGTAGATATAGACACTCCTATGATGACCAAAGCTACTCCTGAAGGTGCAAGAGATTTTTTAATTCCTAGCAGAGTCAATCAAGGTAAATTTTATGCTCTTCCTCAATCACCACAACTATTTAAGCAACTCTTGATGGTAAGTGGTTTTAGTAAATATTTTCAAATAGCTAGATGCTTTCGAGATGAAGATACTAGGAAAGACAGACAACCAGAATTTACTCAGATTGATATCGAGATGTCATTCACTAGTTGTGAAGAAATAATGAATATTTCAGAAGACTTAATCGTTAAATTATTCAAAAAAATATTGAAAGTTGATCTCGAAAAATTTCCTAAAATCACTCATAAAGAATCTCTGGAAAAATATGGCACTGACAAACCAGATTTAAGGAATCCAATCATTCTTCATGATGTTAAAGATTTATTTATAGATTCTAATTTTAAGGTTTTCAAGGACCCAGCGAATGATGAAAAATCGAAACTAGTAGCATTGAAACTTAAGAAAGACATTAGCAGAAGTCAAATTGACGAGTACACAAAATTTGTAGGGAATTTTGGGGCTAAGGGTTTAGCTTATATTAAAGTAAATGACACATCTGATATAGAAAAAGGACTTCAATCTCCTATTGTTAAATTCTTATCTAAAACAGAATTACAGAACTTAGTGAAAAAATTAGACCTTAATGATGGCGAAGTTGTTTTTTTTGGCGCTGGAAACAAAAAAATTGTTTTAGATTCTATGAGCGCTTTTAGACAGAAACTTGCAGAAGATTTTGATTTAATCGATAAAACATCCTGGATGCCAGTTTGGATTACAGATTTTCCTATGTTTGATGAAACTCCTGAAGGAACAATTACTCCAAGCCATCATCCTTTTACAAAATCGTTAAGTACTTTGGATTTATTAGAAAAATCTCCTGAACAAGCCACATCAGAGGCATATGACTTAGTTTTAAATGGCTTTGAATTAGGAGGAGGTTCTATGCGTATTCATGACATAGAAGAACAAAAAAAAATATTTTCCCTTTTAGGAATTAGTAATGAAGAAGCTAAACAAAAATTTGGATTTTTTCTTGAAGCTTTAGAATATGGATGTCCCCCTCATGGAGGGATAGCTTTTGGTTTGGATAGAATAGTGATGTTAATGGCAAATGAAGATTCTATCCGAGATGTAATAGCTTTTCCTAAAACTCAATCTGCAATGTGTTTAATGACTAATGCTCCAGATAAAGTTTCTAACGATGAACTAGAAGATTTATCAATTAAATCTACTTTTGAGGAGACAGATTAAATGGCAGGTCATTCTAAATGGGCGAATATAAAACATAGAAAAGGTAGACAGGATGAAAAAAAACAAAAGATTTTTTCAAAATTAATTAGAGAGATTACAGTAGCATCTAAATTAGGCGGAGCTGAAGCGTCTGATAATCCAAGACTAAGGCTGGCACTAGATAAAGCTCTAGGAGCTAATATGCCTAAAGATACTATTGAAAGGGCTATTTCTAGAGGGGCAGGAGACTCAGATTCAGGAAATTTAGAGGAAATTACTTATGAAGGTTATGGCCCTAATGGAGTAGCTGTATTAATAGAAGCAATGTCAGACAATAAAAATAGAACTGTTGCAGAGGTTAGGCATGCATTTTCTAAATGTGGTGGAAGTTTAGGAACGGATGGCTCAGTGTCTTATTTATTTTCTAAAAAAGGGCAAATTATTGTAAAAGAATCAAATCAGGAGAAACTATTAGAGTTACTCATTTCTGAAGGAATAGAAGATATAGAACCATCTAATGAAGACTTAACTTTAATTTTTACAGAACCCAATAATATTCATAATGTAAAAAATGTTTTACTTAAAGAAGGAATAGAAATCATTGAGGCGGAAATGATTATGGATTCCAGTCAAAACGTAGAATTAAACTCAGAGGAAACAGAAAAGGTTTTAAAATTACTAGAATATCTAGAGGATTTGGATGATGTTCAAAATGTATTTTCAAATGCAGAGTTTTCTGTCGACCAGGTAACTTGATATGACAAATTCCAGAAATAAAGGTGCTGCATTCGAAAGAGAAATTGCTAAATTAATAAATGAAGAATTTTCTTTATCAATTCCTTTAAAGAGAATTTTGGAACAAACCAGAGAAAAATTTTTACCTGATTTAATTTTAGGCAGGTGGTATTTAGAATGTAAACGTTATGGTCAAGGAAATGAACCAATAGAGAAATGGTGGGATCAAGTTATAGATTCTACAAAAGCAGAAGGATTTCCTGCTCTTATTTATAAGTTTAATAATAGGCCAATAAAAGTCAGAGTTCCACTCCATAGTGTTAATCCTGAATTACAAAAAAACAATAACAATACATGTGATCTTCTCTGGAAAGATTTTATTTATCTACTAAAAAATTTGTATATTGAAGATATAGAAAAACATAAACAATAAAAATGTCTTCATTACAAATAAGAATTTACTTTGAAGATACTGATGCTCAAGGCCTAGTTTATAACTCAAATTATCTTAAATATCTGGAAAGAGGACGAACAGAGTTTTTAAGAAATTTTGGTTATGACCAAAAAAAACTCTTAAAAGAAGGATTAATATTTGTTGTAAAGAAAGTAAATTTAGATTTTGTTAAGCCAGCAGAATTAGATGAAATAATAGAAGTTAAGAGTAAAATTGAATCAGTTAAGAAAGTTAGTTTTACTTTTGTTCAAGAAATATTTGATTCAAACCAAAAAAAAATATTAGACGCAAATGTTAAATGTGGCTGCTTGGAAATTAAAAATAAGAAACCTTTTAAAATACCTAATGGGTTATACCAATCAATGAAAGAAAATATCGATGGCATTTGAACTAAATCTTTTATCTCTTTTCATTCAAGCAAGCTTAGTAGTTAAATTAGTTCTAGTTACTTTGCTGATTATCTCTTTTGTTTCTTGGTGGTTTATCATCGAAAAATATATAACTTTTAAACGAGTTGAAAAAGATATCTATGAGTTCAACCAACTCTTTTGGGGTAAAAACAGTTTAGATAGTATTTTTTCTAAAGTTTTAAATAAAGAAAAATTAGTAGGAATTGAACAGATTTTTTTTGTTGCATACAAAGAATTTAAAGATTCTAAAGATAAAGGCATTAATTTTGAATCGATAAAAAAAATCATAGAAATCTCTATTTCTAGAAACGAAGAAACACTATCCAAAAGACTCTCTTTCTTATCAACTGCTGCTTCAGTAAGTCCTTATATAGGTTTGTTTGGAACTGTTTGGGGAATAATGAATGCTTTTGGTGGGTTATCTCAGTTAACTCAGGTCTCTATAACAGTTGTAGCTCCTGGCATTTCCGAGGCACTGATAGCTACTGCTCTTGGTCTTTTTGCTGCTATTCCAGCTTTAATTTCTTATAACTGGAATTTGAATAAAATAAATACTTTTATCAATGAGTACTCTAATTTTTCTGAAGAACTTATCATTATCCTTGCAAAAGAAATAGATGAGAACAAGAGACTCTAAAAAATTTTTAGCTGAAATTAATGTTATTCCTTATGTGGACATTATGTTGGTCCTTCTGCTAATTTTTATGGTAACAGCGCCTTTCTTAATTCAAGGAATTAAAATTGATTTACCTCAGGTTGATTCAGCACCAATAGAAGATTTTGAAAATAATTCCTTAACTATTTCCATTGATTCAAAAGGGAATTATTTTCTTGAACTTGATACTTTTAAAAACATTTCTATGGACTTAATGAAATTAGAATCTGAATTAATAAAAATAATTCCTAAAAATAAAATTGAAATTTTTATTCGCGCAGATTCACAGGTTATTTTTAATGACGTAGCGTTATTAATGTCTTCTTTGCAAAAACTCAAACCGAATTCAATCAACTTTCTTACAGAGCCAAAAGATGATTAATCTGTATCTAGGATTTTTTTTATCTTTTTTTGGACATTTAATAGTTTTATTAATGGTTCTTATAGACTTTTCTATCTTCTTTCCTAATAAACAGAATTATGAAGTCATTCCAATTGGCTTTATTCTAGAAAAAAAAGAAAAATCTCATTCACAAGTAATTCAAGAAAAATTATTCTCTCTTAAGGAACTAGAAATAAATAATCCTGAATTCACTAATTTGATTAGTTCTGAAGAAAATATAAATACAAACGATCTTTTAATTTCAGTAAAACAGTCTTTGGATAAATTGGAAGAAGAAAAATTTAAGAAGACTATTATTATAATTCAAAAAAAATTTATTGAATTATGGAATAAACCTTTTGTTCTTAATGAAGATATAAAAGTTTCCATCAAAATAAAATTAGCACCTTCTGGAGAAATTTTATCTAAAACTTTAATTGAATCGAGCGGTAACGATAAATTTGATGATTCAGCAATGAAAGCTGTTAGTAATATAAGTTTCCTTAAAGAAGTATCTAATTTAAGGAGAGAGGATTTTGAAAGGTATTTTAGAGAAATTAATCTAGTTTTTAAATCAAGATAAATGAAGATTTTCTTTATTATTTTAATTTATTTTTTTAGTTTAAATTTTGAAGCTAAGTTAAAAATAGAAATCATAAAAGGATCTGAGGAACTCCCTGATATAGCCATCGTTCCTTTCAAAAGTAGTTTTGGAAGACAGTTTGAATACGATATCAGAGATTTAATCAATGAAAAGTTAACGCTGTTTGGAGAGTTTAATTCTCTTGAATTAGAGAGAATGCTATCTTTTCCTTTTAATGAAGAAAGTTTTTATAGAAGAGATTGGGAGCTTCTATCTATGGACTACGTAGTTTTTGGAGAAGTTTATGAAACGGAAGGAAAATTGGTTCTAAATTATTTTGTTGCGGACATTGGCCTTAAAAGAATTATTCTTCGTGGGGATATAACAGGAGATAAAAAAAATATCGAATTAATTACCAAAAAAATTAGTGATAGAGTTTATGAAAGCATCACAGGTTTAAAAGGGATTTTTAATACAAAACTTGCATACATTTTAAATCCAGAGCCAAATAAATACAGTATTTGCGTCTCGGATATTGATGGAGATAATGAAAAAATTTTATTTTCTTCAAATTCACCTTTAATGTCTCCTGACTGGTCACCAGACGGTAATAAGCTTGCATATGTATCTTTTGAAAAAGGTTTTGCAGAGATTTATATACAAAACTTATTGACGGGTATAAGAGAAACCATTCCTACTCTTGGAATGAGTAAAAGTGCTCCGGTTTGGTCTCCTGATTCTAAAAATTTAGCATTTGTAATTTCTATGTCTGGAAATCCAGATATTTATAATTACAATCTAAAAAATAATAAAATTTCTAGACTAACTAGTCATTATGGAATTGACACAGAACCAGCTTGGTCACCAGACGGAAAAAAATTATTATTTACATCAAATAGGTCGGGAAGTCCCCAAATTTTCGAGATTAAAATATCAAATAAGAGAATAAAACGGGTGACTTTGGATGGTAGCTACAATGCAAGAGCTAGATTTTTTCCTAATGGAAAAAACATTGTTTTTGTTCATGGAAATAATGGTTTTTTTCATATTGCCACTAGAAATCTCAAAGATAGATTTGTAAATATTGTAACTCAAACAACATTAGACGAATCGCCAACAATTTCTCCAAATGGACACATAATTATTTATTCTACGAAAAAAGAAAATCAAGGTTATTTAGCGGGTATAACTATCGATAGAAAATCTAAATTTCAGTTACCAGTCAAGAAGGGATCAGTTAGAGAGCCATCATGGTCTCCTTTTTTGAACTAATAAAGTCTGCATTTGTCTAAAAAAGAGATATATAAATTATAATAATTAGGAGATATCATGAAATTTTTAAAATCTTTACCTTTAATTTTTTTAATATTTTTAATAAGTTGTTCAACACAAGTAAGTGATTCTATAAGTCAAACAAATTATAAAGAAGTTGAAGGAATAAACTTCGATGAAAAGGATAAAATTGATACTTCTCTAGAGGATAAAGTTTTCTTTGATTTTGATAAAAGTACTCTAAATAACGATACAAAGAAAATTCTCTCTCAATATGTTGCAGAATCAGAAAAGGCAAAAATAATAAGACTTGAAGGTCATTGTGATGAGAGAGGCACAAGAGAATACAATTTAGCTCTTGGTGAAAAAAGGGCAATAGAGGTAAAAAATTACTTAATTATTCAAGGGGTGTCTTCGTCAAAGATTAAAATTATTAGTTATGGAGAAGAGAAACCTATCAGCTTTGGTTCTACAGAATCAGATTGGAAACAAAATAGAAGAGTTGAGATTGCGTTATTTTAAGCAGCTTTTAGCAAAATGAATAAGTTTCTTTTATCTTTAATTCTAATGTTTCTCTCTGGAAATTTTCTAGCGCAGAGTCAACAAGAATCTTTAGAAATATTGTTGGAAAAATTGAATAAACTTGAAGAAGAAATAGCTAATCTTTCAAA
>MDSZ01138730.1_pt1 | contig 16056 bp, 20 predicted proteins | sample 811201 | NCBI WGS metagenome assembly MDSZ01 (sample SAMN05326647, study PRJNA326480) | marine metagenome | isolation source: seawater | place: Indian Ocean: North | collected 2010
AACACCAAAACTTTTCCACAATACATATCGTTGTTTTCTATTACTATTTCTTCTCCCCAACCCTTGGGAACACAACATCCTTTTGTAACTTCTGGTTTCTTCATACCTTATACTCCGGGTTTAACTCTAAAAATTTCTTTATCCTTGGTACATCAATCTCTGTGTAGATTTCATGTGGGTACAATTTTTTTCCTTTGTGCATTATTTTCTTATTACTTCTGTACTCTTTATCTGGTATTGATACGGCAAATCCTCCACTTAGTGGTGACTTATCTCTTGTATGTTGGTCTTGTCCAATATGTTGAGGACTATGTGTCATTACGACATAATCCAAATCAACCACTATTTCTGGTAAATGTTTTTCTAATATCTTAAACTCAGCAACTGGTGCTTGTCCGTAAACAAGAACCCCACGAACCTCAAAAAACTTTCTTGTAAACCAAGGTAAGTCAAAACATAATTCGTCTCGTCTCCCCCATCTATACCCAGCATCATACCCCACTCTAAACATACACAATTTATCTGCATATGGTTCAAACCAGTAATCGTATTGGTCTGTTATGTCCTCTACATTATCGTTAGTAGACCACAAAATTTTTCCCTTTGAATATCTAAATAACTCTTCGTTAAAATCTGCAGTGGATGCCCATCCGAAGTCTCTTGGTGTAACTATAAATCTAATCTTATGTGAATGTTCTGGAATACCCTCTTTTATTCTTTTACTAATCTCTTCTTCTGTATACTTTTCCTTATCAAACTTAATCAATATTTCTATTCTATCTGGATAATATGCCTTGTCATAAAGTAATTTACAATTCTCTATCGCTCTATCTACATCAACCGATGGAAACACAATTGACATCAGATATTCTACCATGATATCTCCCAATCTTTGAACTCGGATGCAAGACAATCTATTTTGTAATCCTTTCTACCACCCACACATTCTGCTATTTTATTTGCTGCAGTATTTCTTATACCATTTAAACCATGTGTTAAATGAAGATTACCATCTTTATCTCCTTTACGAACTTTAGATTCGTTATACCAGATATGAGTGTTCATTTGAGATAGAACAATAATAGAACGAATAGTTTCAGCAGTTATTTTTGCATCCTCATCCTCTAATATCATATCAATGTCGTGCATCATATCTTTTATTTCTTTAGAATAATTCTCTTTGTTCTCTGGAATAAACACTTCTTTCAACTGATGTATACTAAGTCTGTCTATTAATTCGTTCAATGTTGGTAAAAATTTTCTTTCTTTTTTCATGATTTAACCTCTCTCTGTTCCTCTTAGGAATCTACTTTCCTTTACCTTTTGTTCATCACAACATTCGCAGTTGGATGTTTTGTTCACATTTGAATACTCTACCACCTTCCAATCATCTGGATTTTGGTCATCATAAATCCATTCTGGATTCTCTCTTAACCAAGTTTTCATGTTTGGTATATCCACCATACAGATTTTGTACCATTTATTTAATCCTTTTGGTTGGTCGTCTGATGTTCTAACTTCTCCATCTAATCCGAGATGTCTTCTACTCCAAGGATATTCATTGAAACCACTTCTCTCATGTAAACTCGCACAATGTAGATGAAGTGATACTGCCATTCCATGATGTGCATTTGGACTATGTCCTATCTGAACCTTGTTATGTTTATCTTTCAAAAAAACAAATAGTTCTGGAAAATACTTCTGCCATGTTTCCATATCCCAATTTGTGTAACAACTATATTGAAGTCTACCATTTACTTCTATAAATTTTTTAGGATAGATACCAAAATCAAATTCATTACAATCGTTTTTAGTTGATAGTAATACCATTTTACCATTGTATTTTTTTATTATAGAGTCATATCCTTTCGTTATACTCTTACAATCATCATTGTAAATAAAAAGCCACTCACCTTTCATGATGTCAATTATCTCTTTATTCATATCTGGTCCACTACAATACCCATACATCTTTTTACCCACGATAACTTTTACATTATCTTTGTACTCTCCACCAGCACCTTTTATGTTATTGATAAAACCTTCGTCCCTATTATCTTCCTCGTCAAGTCTGACAATAACCTCTATGTTTTCTGGGTCATCTGCTTTTTCATACAAGTCTCTTACGCAGTGTGTTATGACTTTCAACTCTCTTATACTTGGTATTGAAAATGTTATTAACATTTAGAGTATCCCTCTCCAGTAATTTAGTAAATCATCACATATATGACTCAAACTTTTTTGTGGTCTCCACCCAAATTCATTTCTAAACTTATCACTACTTGGTATTTGTAGTGTAATATCTGTTGGTCTAACTCTTTCTGGGTCCAGTTCTTTAGTATGATTCTTGGTTGATTTTGATATTAACATATCTAACGCCTCTCCAACCGTACAAGTGTAGTCTCCACCAATATTGTATACTTCACCATACTTATCACTATTTGAACATATCCAATATGCTTGAATAGCATCTTCTATGTGATTATAAGTTCTAACTGAATCTAAGTTTCCATGTTTCACAACCCCATCACCTTTTAACTTTTCATTTTTTGCTATCTGATATGCAAAGGATGATAGTGCAAATTGTTTTCCTCTTCTTGCTCCTTCGTGACTAAACATACGAGTCGTAATTATTTTCATACCATATGCTTTATGATAATATTGTGACATCAAATCATGACCTACCTTTGATATTGAATATGGATTAGCAGGTCTAATAGGATTTTCTTCTGTGATTGGAACCTCATCTTCATTTGGATTTCCATACACTTCTGATGATGACACACTAACTATTGTTGGGTCATACTCTGACTCTTTTATTGACTCCAATAGATGTGTTGTTCCTATTATGTTTGTCTGTAGTGTAATTACTGGTATCTTAAAACTAACCTCTGGAAAACTCTGTGCTGCAAAATGAAATACCTTTTCTGGTTTAGATATCTCTACTGCTCTCTTTACTGACATTCCATCAAGTAAATCACAATCAATATACTCAAATGAATCATGATTTATATGGTCTAAGTTCTTTGTATCTTCCATCCATCGTTTTATACAATACACTTTTTGGTCTGGTCTTATTGCATATTTCAGTATGTAATCAACCATATGACTACCTACAAATCCAGTTGCTCCAGTAATTAGTATGTTCATATTATAATCCTATTTCTTTTCTCATTGCGTTATAACCACTCTCAAATTCTTCACCTTTTACTATGTAAGTAGAAGAGTACATACCTCTCATACCTTTTGATTTGTTTGGATATGAACCATGAATTAGATTTCCATGTTGTATATACATATCACCAGTATTACCAAGAACATCATTTTTTTTGTATTTACTCGGTACTTCAACTTCGTTACCTGGTTTGTTTTCATTGTTCCAACCTTGATGTGATTCAAACTCCATCAAACCCTCTTTATGTGAACCAGGATAATTGTAGATACAACCATTTTCTTTTGTTACATCATCTAAAAATATATTAATTGTAAGTGTTAATCCATTCTTATTTTTTGAATACGAGTTGTCTTGATGTGGTCTCCATGCTTGTTCAGAAAACTTGGTGTCTGGTTTTTTCCATATCATATGTGTAGATAATCCATAGAACTTTTTTTCGTAAAGATGTTCCAACTCACCAACTACTCTTCTGTCTCTTAGTAACTCTCGTATTCTTACAGAAGTATACTGACACTTTTCTAAGTAATCAATTCTATCTCTCATTGACCCAGTTATTCTATGTGTACTTTGTGCCACAAGAAAGTCATACCTATCGGGGTTGAGCATGTTTGTGTAGTCGTCTGTAGTATGTTGTTCAAGTAAGTCTTTTATGTATTTACATTCATCTCTTGACAGAACATTTTCTAAAACTAAATAACCATTCTCTTCGTAAAATAATTTATTATGTGATAAGTTCATTTACTATATCCTCCAGTCTTACATATGGATTCCAATCATATCTCTCTACTGCTCTACTAATATCTAATTTTAAATTATTTTCTCTACTTGGTTTTGTTGTATCGTAAACAATCTCTAAATCTTTTCCACTAACTTTTACTATTGTTTCAACTATTTCTGATACTGACATTGGTCTTCCAGTTGCTACATTTAGTAAGTCAAAGTTATCTTCTTGTCTATGTAGTATTAAATCTATCAGCACCATCAAGTCGTTGACACTTAATAAATCTTTTTGTTCTTTACCATCTCCCCAAACTTCTATTTTATCTTGAGAGTGTTTTACTTTTTGAATCATAGAAGTAAAGAAATGTGCTGTTTCTACATCTGTCTTATCATACTTTCCAATTATATTGGTCTGTCTTAGTGCAGTATACTTAGTGTTTCCAAGTTTAGAATAGAACTTACACATATTTTCAAGGTAAACTTTTGTTGTACCACCACCAAAATATATCTTATCTTCGTCAATAGTTCCTTTGAAATCACTTTCTTTAGTATCTCCGTCTTCGTACATCACCGTACAACTTGGAAATATTACATGCTCAACATTAGATTCTAATGCTAATTTGAATATTAAAGAGTTCATTATAACATTGTTTGTCACATGAAGATATGGTTTTTCTATAGCATCAACTATGTTTGAAGAGACTGCTGCGTACTGAAGAATTATATCACAACCACCATACAATACTTTTTTCACATCCCATTCTTTCGTCAAGTCTGCTTGTACCCACTGGACTTTGTCTCCATACAAATCAATCACATCCTTCTTCTTGTGATAAGTTGCTCTAATTTCATACTTGTCTTTCTTAGCAGGTTGTAAAAAATATTCAATCAGATTTCTTCCTTGAAATCCGTTACCACCACAAATTAAAAGTTTTTTCTTCATATCAGTTTCCTAAATACCAATCTATAGTTTCTTGTAATCCTTGTTCAAATGTCCACTCTTGTCTAAAACCTAATTCAGATTTTATCCTATCGGTGTTTACCATTCTGAACGGAATTGTAGTAGGTTTAGATTCGTCCCATTCTACTATTGGGTTTTTGTTTGTTGCAGAAATAACACCATCAAGTATCTGTCCGATTGTGATTGGATTCCCTGCACCAAGATTGTATGGTCTCATAGACTCTCCCTTTTCTAACACTAACAACGCTCCGTTTACTAAATCTTTTATGTATAGAAAATCTCTGACAACATCTTTATTACCCCAAACAATAAGAGGATTTTCATTATCTAAAACTCTATTAATTAAAGCAGGGACTACATGACAAGTCTTTAAATTGAAGTTATCATAAGGCCCAAAAGTAGCAGTACCTCGTGCTAATCCAACTTTAAAATCAGAAAACCCATGAACGAACTCCATCATCTTCTCTTTGTATCTTCTCATCCAACCATACCCAAAGTAACAATCATGAGGTTCTTCATCCCAGTATTCTTCCTCTGTTACTGGGTATCTTCTATCTGGATATCCAGTAGAACTATTAATATCAAGATAACCTTGAAGACCACACTTAGATGTTGCTTCTAAAATATTACCAGTACTATTTATGTTATGTAATAGTACTTGAACATTTGTTCTGACTTCGGTAGGATTTGTTATGTTACCACCACAATGTATCACATAGTCCGCTCCATCCAAAAGTTTTATACAATCATCAAGTTTGAATAGGTCAATGTTTTCTATCACATTAATTCTATCATCTTGTATTTTCATTGGTCTTATGTGAGTATGTGTGGTAACTTTTGCTCCTCTATCAAGTAACTCAAGTATAAAGTTAGTACCAACAAATCCACTACCACCAGTAACAACTACTTTTTTATCTTTGTAAAAACTCATTTTATAATCTTCTCATATTCTAACAAAACAGATTTAGAACTTCTAAGTCTTTCAGCATCCTCTTCAATACCAGGTGTTACATAAGTGTATTGTCCCCACTCTGGACTATTATTAAATAGTTCACTAACATACTCTAAAGTGATAGTATCTTTTGACATGAAGTTAACAACACCCTCTTTGTCGTATGTGTCTATAAATTTTAGTAAGTCTGAATGAAGAATGTAATTAAACTTTGAATCTTTTGACAAAGTTAGTTTCGGATTTTTTTCAGTTATTATTCTATGAACCGTATTTGGTCTAATGTCTTTTCCTAACAGAGCAGGAACTCTAATCACCAAAGGTGATTCAGATAGTTCCGAAACCATTGCTTCAGATAGTTTTTTTCCAAGACCATAACTTGAAATCTCATCTTCGTACACAATTAAACTTGATATGTAAACAAACTTTTTATGTGGAATATGTAGTAATTCATTTGTCAAAAGAATACTCCCATCAACAAACTCAAAATAGTCTGTGATTTCTGGTCCTCTTTCGTTACTGAAAGCAGAGTGTATTATAATATCATACTCTTCATCTATTATTTCAGATGAATATCTGTTTTGTCTTGTCAAGGTGGTTACATTATCTAAGGTATCGGAAACATACTTTCCGAACCCACTTGTTGCTCCAGTTAGTAGTACTTTTTTATCTGTTAAATGCATGATACTTCTCGTCTATTAGATTAACATTAGAAAGAAACCATTCTATTGTTTTTGAGATACCATCTTTCAGACTAACACTTGGTGTAAATCCATATGATTCTGCTCTCTTTGTATCAAACATTCTGACCATATCACCCATAGGTTTGTCCTTATCCCAAACGATTTCTTTTTTAAATTTAGATGTTATCGTTTCTGCTAACTCTTTTATAGTTACTCCAGTCCCACTACCAAGGTTTACTGGTTCAGTAACTTTGTTTTCAACCATGTGTAACATTCCTCTTGCTACATCACCTGCGTAAATAAAATCTCTAATAGGTGAACCATCTCCCCAAACTGAAACAACATCGTTCTCATATGCTTTTCTTATTAAAGATGGAATTACCATAGAACTTTCTGGGTCAAAGTTATCATACTCACCATAGACATTTGCTGGTCTGACTATTGATACATTTGATTTACCATTTTGTTTTGAATATGCCTCTGCTTGTAACTCACCCATTCTTTTTGCCCATCCACCAAACCAATCAAGTTTAGATGGATATCCTTTCCAAACATCGTCCTCTACGAATACATCTGCTGGTGGATACACTCCAACTGTGCTCGTGTACAAGTACCAATCAACTTCACTCTTCATTGCTGCACCCATCATATTCGTGTTGAATTGTAACATAGGTGTCATTATATCTGCTGGTCTTTCCTCTATAATCTTTGGTGATGCTTTTATACCAACTAAATTGAAAACAACATCCATACCACGACATATAGAAACACAAGTGTCGTAATTAGTTAGGTCAACTTTTCTGTATGTAATACCATCTATGTCCTTTGGTCTTTTTAAATCAGCAACATAAATGTCACATTCTTTATCTTGTAATAGTTTAACGAGTTGTCTTCCTATCATTCCACCACCACCAGTAACTAATACCTTTTTATTTTTTAATGATTGTAACATATCTCTAATACCTTTTTTACTATCTTTTCTGGACTTGGTGGTAAGTTATCTACATTTGGATGAAATCCCGCTGTCCTATGTTCCAACCCTAATGTATGAACTTTCTTCTGTGAAAAGTTTCTTTCTAACATCATCTGTTTTGCAAAATAACTTGCTACTCCTTGTTCGTAATCATCGTCTAATATCAAACCACCATGTTTTGATTTATGTAGTTCAGTTTTCCACATACTCTTGTTCCAACTCCAAGGTTTAATCCATAACATATTACATATACTTACTGACTTGTTGTGGTTTTGTTTTAGAATCTCTCTTGCTTTTATAGCGTCAAATCTCGTTATTCCAATAGGCATTAAGACCACATCTGGTTCATCCTCATAAATATCAGGTAAATCTTCTGTATTGTCGTAACTTCTTCTGTGTTCTGAAATGTGATATACATCGTCATGTTCCATAAACATTTGATATGCAAATTCATATTCTGTTGGTGTCATCGGTGCTATTATTCTTGTTCCAGGCATCCTTTGGTATAATGAGTGATGTGATGAACCTGCTACTGGTCCCATACCACCTTCCATAGCAATACTTCTAATTAATATCGGACAAGGTATGTCCCATATTTCCTTTGACTTTGATGCATAGTTTACAATCATTGGTGCATTGTACCATTGAAATCCTTGATACCTAACTACATAAATCGGTCTCTTTCCTTGTAGTCCTGCACCTACAACAAACCCACCATTAGCAACATCAGCAGTAGTTACCTCAACCATACCATCTTCTTCATATAGTTCTGGTAAAGTACCACCTACCCAACCAACTGCGGTTAGACATTGACCAAAACACAAACCATCGTTTTCGGTAAGATGTTTTCTTGTTAACTCTTTTATCGTTTCTCTAACTGATTTTTCCATAACTTTTCTACATTCTGTTTATATTTTTCATGTATCTCTTTACCATTATCTACTCTATCCATCTCATATTCGTATCTATCAAACACATCGTCATCATCTATTCCTGCTCCAGAATGCCAATACTTTCTTATTGTGTTAATGTTCAACAGTAGTGGTGAAGTAAATACTCCATCTAAGTGCTCTCTTATTGTTTCAGGACTATCTGGTATATTGAATGCCTTCATACCAAATCCTCTTGCCACATCATGTATGTCCCAAGTCCTACGAACTTTTTTCTCCGTTAGTATTGATAGATTATTGTCTTCTACCACAAATAATATCGGTAAGTCTTTTGTTACTGCCCAACCCAATGAAGTTATTGCATAATCCTCTTCAATAGCAGAATCTCCTACAAATACTATTGTCGGTCTCTTACTTGCGTAACAAGAACCAGTTCCTATCGTTACATTACTACCCATCAGACCATCGTGACCATAGATATTTTTATCCTTACATTGTATTGATGCTGAACCACCCATACCATTTGCACATCCACTTTTTCTTCCAAGTAGTTCATCTACTAATTCTATTGGGTCTCCACCAAAAGATAGGTAAGTAGAGTGTCCTCTATGTTGTATGAATATATCTGGGTCTACATTTAAACTTTGAACATAATGTGATATCGTAGCAGCAATATATTCTTGACCTGCTGAAAGGTACACTGGAAATTTTATGTTCTTCTTTTGTATCTGTTTGAATGTTTCATTCTCAAAGTTTCTACTCAAGGATGCTCGTTTAAATATTTCTCTTCTATAATTCTGTTCCATCCCAATCCTCTATTGTATCATTCCAATTTTCAAAACGATATGCTTTATCGTCTATGTATAATATTGCCCTTGGTTTTTCACAAGTTATCTCAGTAATATATTTACTATATCCATACTTATCCAACCACTCTTGAACTAACTCCATACCATTTTTTCCATCAACAAGTGGTCTATCTGGTTTTACTTTAGCAGTAAATATTACTATGTTATAACCCGAATACCATAGGTGTTTAATTGCTTTAAGTGAACCCTCTATTGGTTCTCCATAACAAGTACCATCATACCAACCTTTGTTGTTGTTATGAATTACACCATCAAAATCTATTGCGATTTGAGACTCGTCTACTTTAAATTCAGGTGGAAATTCGTTTTCAATCATCTGTATATAGTCATTATTTTAGTGTTCTCATCAAGTATAGGATATAGTTTTATTAGTCTTTTAATAACACCTACTGCCACGACATCTCCCGCTTGAGCAACCATCATTCCATCACTTGTCTTAATCCCACCATCCAAGAATACAACATTTTGTTCATCGTCCTTGTCATAAAAGATATCAGAAGTTGATGTTGTCTCAATCTTTATCTTACAATTAGAAAAATCATACTCATTGTCATCACCATCTATCCACAAACAATCTTCTTGTTTCGGTGTCTCGTGAGTACTATCTTCATACTCTTTTCCTTCTCTACCATACTTGTCTTCTAACCTAACCAAATCATGTTTATCAACTGGTGTTTCTATCTCAAAAACATAAGCACCATCCTTAGATACTGCTTTGGTTGAATGAAACAAACCTTTTCTTATCATTGTCTTTGACACTGGTTTTATTCTGAACGAGTTCATTATAAATGATATCTCTGCTTCTCCATCTAACAAGATAAGACCGGTTGTTTTATTAGGATGACAATGCATAGATGTCTGTTGACCATCAAGTATGTGTAAGAACCAAAGTGCAACTTTGTCGTTTTGATAAACTAAGTATTCATATCCCCAAGGTTTTTTTACTATAGTCTTTTCATACGGCATTATTTATCTCAATAACCTTGTTCATCCATTGTCCCATCCATTTGTAATGTGGACAACATATTAAGTTATCAGACACTACTGCTTCTGCGTCAACAAAGTTACCACCAGCATTAATCAAGTCATCTTTTATACTATAATAACCAGATACATCACGACCTTTCGCTATACCAGATGAAATTAACATCTGTCCACCATGACAAATAGAACCGATAGTTTTACCACGAGAATCCCACTCTTTGATAAAGTCTAACGCCGATTGTTCTTGTCTTAGTTTTTCAAGTGCTTTTACTCCACCAGGAATAATCAACAAATCATATTCTTCTAAGTATTTGTTGAATAGTTCTTCTTCATTCAAATCAAATACTGACTTAGTACATTCATTATATGTCCCAAGTATACCATAAATCATACCTACTTTATTAGACATAATATCAACTTCATATCCACTCTCTTGTACTCTGTAGTAAGGATAGATTACTTCGTGGTCTTGGTATTTTTCCCAAGTCATTATTAGTGCTTTTTTATTCATCTTATACTCCGTTTAGTTTATTTGCTAATTTTACTATTTTCTCATCCTCTAACTCTGGATGATTTCCAATATACAATCCATACTCGTGTATGTGATTTACATTATCTAAATCATGTTCTACAAAAGCATATTTCTCTAAGTAAGGTTGTCTCGCTTGATTACCACCACCAGCAGTTCCCTTACGATACTCCACTCGTTCATCATCAAGTAACTGACAAACCCTTTGAAATAACTCTGGGTCTTTGTCATTTAATATCAATGGAAGTGCAAAGTTACTATTTCCCTCAACTAAAAAGTCTGTATAGAACATCTTAGAATCTAACCAATGTAACCAAGTATCAAAATTCTCTTGTCTTCTTTTTATATTTCCTATAAGTCTTGAACCCATACGATTACTACCATTAAGTTGAGATAGACCTAATACTGCATTTATCTCTTGGTTTCTCACATTATATCCAGGTACTGCGAATGTGAATAATGGATTGTTATCTGGGTATTTCAATTTATACTTGTCTTGTAATTTATCAGATGCTTCTCTTGTCATACCATGAGACCTAAACAACTTTGCCATATCCCATAAATCATAATCGTTAGTACATACCATACCACCTTCAATTGAAGTTATATGATGACCAAAGTAAAAAGAAAAATTAGATACATCACCATAGATTCCAACTCTATCTCCGTTGTTGGTTGCTCCATGTGCCTCACAACAATCCTCAATCAAAAACAAATCATTATCTCTACAGAAATGTACCATCTCATCTGTAATAGCATTAAATCCCAAGACATGAACTAAGGTAACTCCTACCGTTTTATTAGTTACTGCTCTTTTAATGTTCTCTAATGTTATAGACATATTTCTCATGTCAACATCAACGAAGACTGGTGTAAAACCTAAATTTACCAAGGGTGATACATCACTCACCCATCCTAATGGCGATACAATAACCTCACCAAGACCTTTCTTTTCTTTCATCATTGATGCCATTATATAGTTTGCTGATGCTCCAGAATTTACATAGACACTATGAGAACATCCTAAAAATTTACACCACTCCATTTCAAACTCTTTAACCTTTTCCCCTTGGGTAAATCTCTGATTAGGTTCGTTTATGAAACGAGTTAGTGCTACTTTATCACTATCTGTGATACTATCGTTTATTAATTGCCAATTATAATACATTATCTATCCCTATCATATACTATTGGATTGTTAGAAGGCCACTCTATATTCAGATTTGGGTCATTCCATTTGACAACAAATTGACTACCTACATCTGGATATTCTCCCTCAAAAGAATATTTGTAATGAAATACACACTTGTGACTTAGAACATAGTGCCCATTTGCATAAGTTGGTGGTATCAGTACTTGTTTCTTATTCTTGTTACTCAATATAATCCAATCCCATTTAGTCTTTTCTGGATTAACGATAACAAGATATACTTCACCATAAACACAAGTTACTAATTTATGTGATTTTTGGTCTCCATGTAAACCTCGTAGTACACCTCTTGATGATGTTGAGAACTTATCTAATCTCCATTCTCTATCGTCACCATACTCATCTTTGTTCCAATTCGTCCAGATATCTCCTCTGAAATCCTCATGAAAATCTGGTTGGTATACTTTTATTTCAGTTCCTATCATAAATGACCTTTGTTCTAAGAAATATAACTCTTTAATAAATATAGAAAGTTAACCCCTAAAGTTATTTTTTTTAAGATGATTGACAAAATTGTACGAGTCCACTTTTATTTTATCTTTAAAATCATTGATGCCATCTGGATGTGTTACGATTCCATCCTTTACATGCTCTGCTGGTAATATATGATGATGTAGTTCTATGTTATGTTCTATCATTTTTAGACTTGGTTCGTTGTAAACAAACATATCCCATTGTCTATCTGCTGATGAATGTAGACAATAGTAACCAAGTGTTTCTGGTATGAGTCTATGTATTATTATAAATGTATGATGTGTACTATTCTTCCCATCTGAACCAACCCAAGGAATCTCTCTTGGATTGTGAATGTCATTATCATCTCCATTCAGATACTCTCTAACTTTTGCTTCAACTAAACCAACACATCCACTATGTTTTCTTAACTCAACATCCCAATTATCAGAGTGAAACACTGCGTCATCATTCATCCCTATTACGAACTCACCTTTAGACTCCATAAACATTTGATTTTGCATAAGATGTAAATCAGCATATCCATTCCATCTATCATCAACTATTACTTTCAAATCAAAACTACTATCAAACTCATATATCTTGTCCATATTTTCAAGTGTTTCGGTATCGTCATTGTCTATTCTCAATACAACTTCAATGTCTTTTAAGTTACTCGTCTTGTTCCTTATAGACTCTAAACAAGTAATAAGATGATTTATTCTTTTACGAGTAGGTAGTAATATACTTACTAAGTAATCATATTTCTTATCAGTTATGTATGGATGTTCACTCATCTTATCTTTATCCATGTTAAATTATCTACTCCAGTATCAAACTTCTGTATTGTTCCCTTTGAATCCTTGTATCCAAATCCAAGATTTTCTTCAAACTTTTTCGCTACCTCTACATTTTTTAGATAACCTTCGTCTTCAATACCAGGGTGGTTATCGTCATGTGGTAACACGAAGAAAGTACCAACTTCTGGTTCTGGTCTGTGCCATTCGTAACCATGCATTCTTAACCTCTGTCTTGTGTCATCGTCTTCAAGTCCCCAACCAACATATAACGGATTCAAACCACCTACTTTCTCCCATACTTCTCTCATCATCATAAACACAAAACCAGAATGGTCACCCACATCATTACGAAATGGTCTGTAACCATGTGGAATGTCTTCCAAACTTTTAGGTTTGTTATCTCCATCTAAAAATATTGCTCTACGACAAGGATACATACATTTTTCTTCACCTAATTCATATGTAACATCTTCATCTGGAACACAATCAACATCATGAAATATTAAAACATCTCCTTTAGCATATTCTCTTACTGCTAAATTGTACAAGTCATTTTTTCTAAACTTCTTGTCATCGTCTTGTTCAGAAATTATTATCTCATAGTCTTTATCTTGAAACTTTTTCTGTAGTACTGGAAGTAATTGTGATAGGTGTTTTTCTCTATCTCGGTATGTTATTATTATTGAGTATTTCATAGTGGATATCTTTTCTCAACAATTTCATTCCACTCTGGTATCCTTTCATACTGATGAACTATACAGAATACATCATCCTTACTATTTCTAACAAGTCCATCCATACCCATGTAAGGTGGTTTATCAAGTAGAACATTTTTTAGTTTATCATAATTCTCAACTAATGTTCCAGTCTGACATGCCCAATAGTCATCTGTTCCTACAAATTGAACCTTATCTTTGTAACTTGTATTTGCTAATATATTAAATGCTGGTTGGTCTCCATGTCCGTTACCTACTGCTAAACTATAAATCATATACGACATCTCTTTTAACTCATTAGCATTTCCTGCTATCGTACCAACATTACACACTTGTATATCTTTACCAAGATACTCCCACAAAACATTTCCAAATGTTGTAATAAAATTATTTAGGTTCCAACTTTCATCTTTATACATGACACTTTCACATGGTGCTATAATTGGTTTCTCTTGATTTGCATCTAACCAATCAGATGGATTTCCTTGGAACATCACATCTCTAACATCAGTAGTTATCACTCTGTCATATTCTCTACCCTCTTTTTCAAACTGACTAAGTAAATGCCATATATGAAAGAACCTTAAATTATGTACAAGTCTATGTGCATTTTCTGGATTCACTAAACCACTATGTGTTATCAAGTCATTTCCACCAGTCAATGGTCTTCCCCAACCATCCCAACCAACTTCATACACTTCAAATCCGTTTTCTTTTAGTCTTGAAACTACATCCTCTGAAGAACCATATGATATCATAATTCTATCTCCATCAAATGTAGTTTTATTTAACGAGTAAACCCAATTCTTAATCTGACTAAACTCGTATCCACCTATTGCTCCTATAACAACATCATTCATATACAAACTCCTTGTTTACAAATACTAAATCTTTTTGTATCAATTTATTAAATTCATTTGAATAGGTCTGTCCTATCTCCATATTATAAACAAAACCTATACTTTCCATATATTCTTTTACCTCATCAACTAAAGGAGCATTTTCGTTATACTCCACATGAGAAACTTCAACAATTATAGCCGTAGTGTTCTTTATCATATGGGAACCACCATTTAAAATATCTATTTCAGACCCTTGTGTATCTAACTTTACCAAGTCAAATGTAGCAGTGTAACCATCATACAACTCGTCTAATGTGTATGTAGTTCTCTCCTCTACTATAAGATTGTCATCTGAATATGCTGAAGTTAATTCTTTGTATACAGAATTTCCAGTATTTGTTTCTGCTACTTTTGTTTTGTAAAAATTAACTACCTTTTTAGTATCACTTAATACTGCTATTAGATAGTTTCCACCAGTTTCTTTTAAGTAAGGTTCACATTCTTGTGTTGCTTCTATCATCATAATCTGTGAATCTGGCCACACTTGTTTACATTCTTTGTAAAAGTCCCCTACTTGTGCACCTATATCAAGAATAGTTCTTGGTTCAAAACCAAGTTCATGTTTTAGTTTGAATAGATTTAATCCAGTAGCCATCAACTTCTCACATTTAATTCTTTACTAAAATTTGAATTGTAGAATAAGTTTTGTTGTTCTTGTTTCTCAATTGTTTTTGGGTGATATAAACTTAACGCCTCATGTGGTGGTAGATGTGAATATGTATCACAACCACTTATAAACTCATGTAATGGTCGTGTCCATCTTATATCTTCTCTATTCCTAAAAACTCTTGCTTGATAATCTGGATAATTTACCCATTTATTTTCTGTGACTCTCCATCCCCATTTTTGTATATGATGTTCTTCCATACCCTCAATAGTATTAACTCTTGGTATCCACAATAAATCAACATCATTTATTTCCAGTATCTGTTTTAGTTGTGCTAATAAAGTTTCATGTGGATATTCATCAGCATCAATGTGGAAAATGTAATCACCAGTACATTGCTCAATTACATAATTCTTTTGGTCTGAAAAGTTACCATCAAGTTTTCTTGTATGCCAATAAATACCCTTGGCATCTAAGTATTGTTGTGACCACGATGATATGACTTCTTCTACTTTTTTATCATTACCATCTTGTACAATTACTATCTCATCATCGGCGTCTGTTTTGTGTACTAATATTTCTAATAACTTATTCAGTTCTTCGGATTCATTGTGAACCGTAATTCCATAACTTAT
>MDSZ01200801.1_pt1 | contig 16056 bp, 10 predicted proteins | sample 811201 | NCBI WGS metagenome assembly MDSZ01 (sample SAMN05326647, study PRJNA326480) | marine metagenome | isolation source: seawater | place: Indian Ocean: North | collected 2010
GGCAGCATATCTATAAATGTAGTTTTACCTGCACCGGAAGAACCTAATATTGCATTAATTTGATTAGATTTAATAGTAGCTGAAAAATTTTTAAATATATAATTTTTGCTTCCCAAATACTTAAATGAAATATTATCTAATTTTATATTTTTAAACTTTTTAGGAAAATCTTTTCCTCCTGGTCTAATTTCCTTTTTATTTTGGCAATCTTTTAAATTTAATAAAATTCTTTGTGATGATGCATTATATCTTATGTAGGCTTGAATACCCTCTATTAAGGCTTTAAAAGTTGGAATTAATCTAGCTAAGACTATTGCAAACATTCCTAAAATAGAAAGGCTAACCCCTATTTCAACACTTAAAACCAGTATTGGAAGTAGTATAGCTATGATGACTGGCTCAAGACCTGTAGCTGTTATACCATATATTTTGGTGACTTTCATACTGATGTCATACTGTTTTTGAAGTATTCTTTTATTTGCAATACTTTCCTCCTTGAATCTGTGGTTTAATTTAATTAATTTAATAGCTTTAAGTCTTTCCATAAAATACTGAGAAAAAATATTATTTATATCAATTATTTTTTCAGAAAGAAAATCTAGTTTTTTATTTAGTTTTTTAACCAATAGTCCTATTATAAAACCTAATAATACGATAACTAATGTAGCTTTCCAGGATAAAACAGTCATTATTGCAAAATAAGAAATAAGTAATAGAACGCCCGATACCAAGTCAAAAGGAGTAACTCCTGCAATCGAAGCATTGTGTATTTCAGTTGTAGCTAAATTTGTACTAGCGCCAGTTTTAAAAGATTTATTATGTTTAAGGTCAATTTCTATTAATCCAGAAAATAACCTATTTCTTAAATTTCTTGCAATTTCAAACTGAATTTTAGCAGAGTATATTATTTTGATGTAAGAAAACAATTGTCTTATTAAAATTATAAAAATTGCTCCAACTACTAAATACGTTATCGAGGGGCTAATATTTAAAAAATTAAACATTTTATACAGAAACTGCCAAGAAGCGGTATTCAACAATTGTTCATTAGGAGAATTTAGTAAATATTCTCCAATAGGAAGTAATAATCCTAAGCCTGTTGCTTCTAAAGCAGTGATTATTAAACTGATAACATAAATAAATAAGACTTTTTTAAAGGATATTTTGCAGTAATTGAGTAAGTTAATATTATTTTTTATATAAGTATACATAATTTATTTTAACAATATTATTTACTAACATATGAGATAATACACTAGAATAATCAAATACAATTTTGTAAAGAAGGTTTTTTAATACCTTTGATTTTAAATATATCTTTTCTTTTTAAATATAATAAATTAATAAATAGTTTTAAATTTTTTTCGTAAGCCTTCTCTTTTATAACATTATGTAATTCTTTGGGGTCTTTTTTAATATTATAAAGCTTTCGTATGCTTAATCCTTGATCATTTAAAATTGACATCATTCTAAACTCGCTCGTAGTAAGTGTAAAATATATATTTTTTCTTATTATATCAGAAGCTCCTGCCCCACAGCTTTCAGAAATAACACAGCTGTTATCTTTATGAAAAATATTTTTTCCTTTAAATTTTGGCTTTAACTTAATACCTAGATTCTCAAGAAAGGTTGCAGTTATATCAATACTGCCACATGGAATATCATCTTTAGGCTTATTTTTGATATTTGTCATTATAAAAGGTATATCTAAGTCTTCATAATGTGTTCTATCTTGAACATTGAATTTTTTTCTAGGACTTTCTGCATAATAACTCCCATGGTCTGCAGTAATTAAAATCAGTGTCTCCTCAAATATCTTATTTTTTTTTAAATTATTAAAAAGTTTACCCAGACTTTCGTCAACATCCATTACCGAGGATACATATAAAAATCGATGTTTTAGCTTGCCGTAAATTCTTAGTTTAAACCACTTTAAAAAAAACCTTGTTCTCCTTACTAAAATAATAAAATTATTCGTACCCCTGTGATCATGAACATCCATAAAATGCATATGAACATGCCACTTTTTGCTTTTAATTGTTTCGATTTCTTTAATTATATTACTTATTACATCATTTATAGCTACAGTAAAATGACCAAATTTAAAAAAAGGCCAAAAATTTTGTTTGTTAACAAACTTTTTAAATCTCCAATTAAAAGCTGTAGATAATCGTTCAATTTGGAAACTAAAATCGTTATATTTTTTTTTACCTAGTGTATGCCAATAAATTCCTCCAGAAACTTTTAACATTTTTTTTAAAACTATTTCTGGCTTTTCTTTTAAAATAATTTTTTCTTTAGCACTACTTTCAATGATTGTATTATTTATTTTTTTTAGTTTTTTTGGCCATAGTTGTTTATTGACGTTTTTTAAAGAGCTTATTCTATCTAAAGTAATACCAAATTCTTTCTGAATTTTTTTTATGAGCTGTTTTTTTGTAATAACTTTTTTTTTAAATAGAGCAAACTCGTATAGCAATGTTCTATTAATCTTTTGTTCTATTATTAATCTATAATCATTGGTGGTAAATACTTTATCAAAACCTTTTTCATAACCATTTCCACCACCCATTTGATTGCATGTTGACATCAAATAGGTTTTTCTTTTTTTTTTTTTTATCTCTTGCACATAGGAGTATCTATTTCTGATACCGTAATTATAGCCACCATGATCTAATGGATAAGTTGAGGAAAATAGAGAGGGAAGCACAAATTGAGTAGATTGTGCATTTGCGACAGCTTTTTTAATAAAACCTCTTTTAATTAAATTATTGATATTAGGAAACAAAATACTTCTTACATCAGGGTCTTCGAAAAGATCATATCTTAAAGCATCGATAATAATATAAATAGTCTTATTTTTCATAAATTTATTTTACAATCAAATAACACTTTAAAACAATAAAATATATTTCAATTTTATAAAACTTTTGCTTTAAATTGTTGAAATTAGCATGAATTGTATAAAATTACTAACCGCCAAGAATTGCTTTTTTACAAAATTTATTTTAGCATAGCAATATAATTTACTTTAAAGTCTAAATGAAAAAAAAAAACACAACTAAAAATAAAAAAATAAATTATGTATCTATAATTATTCAAAATTTAATAGTTTTTGTTTTTTTAATAATATTAACAGAAAGTTTTTCGTATTCAATTTTGTACTTTTATAAGAAAAAAATCTCTAATAAAGTATCTGAGATAGATAAAACTTACAAATCTAATCTTAGCAAAAATATTAGTATCTCAAACCCTATGTACAGCAGTGAAGAGGTAAAATTAAAACTAAGACAGGCTACTGCAAATGAAAGAGAGTATTATGAATATTTTGCGCATTTAGTATATAAAAATAAAAAGTTTGTATCTCCATATTTAAATATAGATGAGCATGGAATAAGGAAAAACTCAAAAAATCCCTATCAGATTAACGACTTGAAGAAAAAAAAAATATGGTTTTCGGGTAGTTCAAGTATTTTTGGACTTACAAATGCAGATTTCCAAACTGTCCCAGCATATTTAGAGCAAATGCTACAGACAACCGCGAAGAATTTTGATTTTAAAGTTTTGAATTTAGGCGTTGTAGGATATACTTCCATCCAGGAATTTATAAACATAAGATTTAGACAACTACAGTTTAACGATACTCCTGATATATTAATAGTTATGAATGGCGTCAATGATTACCACAATAGTTGGCTGTCTAGAAAAAGTGATATAAAAAATTTGCTTAAAACTGGTATAAATAGTGATGTGGTATTAAGTCATTACTGGTCTATTCACAATAAAAAGAAAATATTTAATACGCAAAATATTCTACTTTATTTTAATTATACCTTTTCTAATTCTATAGAATTAATAAATAAGGCAAAAAAATATTTTATTTTGAACAATGCCAATTTAGACAAAGAAAAATTTTGGAAGCACTATAAAAATAAAAAAAATAAAGCATCAGAATTAGCTAAAATAAACTTAGAAATTAATACAAGAAATTACATTGGCAACATGGAAATTATTGCAAATTTTGCTAAATCACAAAATATAAAAGTCTTGTTTATCTTACAGCCTATTTTATACGAGGCTGAACAAATAAAAAATCTAGTTGCGCAAGAAGTCACAGAATATATTCATTCACAAACCGGATTTTTTGCTAAAAGTAATTCTGATATAAAATATACAGACGATGTTACAAGTGAGTTGATTGGAAGTAAGTATTATTGGGATTTAAATCAGTACATAGATAATTATAAAAAGCTGAAAGTAGAATTAACCAACTTGTGTAAAAGGTTAGAAGTAGATTGTTTAGATATAAATGAAATTATAAAAAATAATAAAAATCAACCAATATTTTCTTCACCTTTTCACTATACATACATAGGTGCTGAAATTTTTGCACAAGGCATTAAAAATAGATTAATTAATAACAGTTATTTCAAATTGAAAAATTAAGAACTTTACTTTAGTCATGTCTCAAATATTTAATATTACTAACTATAAAAAATTATTAAAATATATTAAAATTTCTAAATTTAATTTTAAAACATTTAAAGACAACTTGTCTCATGGGAGAAACATTATTATGAGACACGATATAGATTTTTGTCCTGAAAGAGCTCTTGACTTAGCTATAATTGAAAACAGTAATTCTGTTATTTCCACTTATTTTTTTCTAATAAATACTGAATTCTATAATTTAAATGCTAAAATCAATCAGAAAATTATTAAAAAAATAATAAACTTAGGTCATGAAGTAGGACTTCATTTTGACGCATCATTATATACTAATAAAAATGATCTGATAGCAGGGTGTAAGAGAGAAATCAGTGCACTAGAAAAAATTATCTCCAAAAACGTATACATTATTAGTTTTCATAGACCTTCTAAAAATATATTAAATCTAGAAAATAGTTTATCAGGCATCAATCATACCTACATGAAAAAGTTTACTAAAGATATAGAATATTGTTCAGACTCACAAGGAAAGTGGAGATTTAAGAGGCCTCAGGAAATAATTTCAAAAAATGAAAATAATGAGTTTTTTAATTTGCAACTTCTCACACATCCTATATGGTGGACAACACCAGCAAGGTTAAGTCCTGCAGAAAAAGTTGATTTTCATTTAAAAAAAAAATATAGTTATATTAATAAATTAGCAGCCTTTAACTGTAAACCGTATTTAAAATATCTTAAATTAAAATAAATTAGAAGGAAACTATAAAAATAAACAATAAATATATTCTAGGTATACACGATGGTCATAATTGTGGTGCTACTATTGTAAATGATGGTAAAGTTATATGTTCTGTACTTGAAGAAAGATTGACCAGAAAAAAAAATGAAGTTGGATATCCGAAAAAATCAATTGAAGAGTGTCTTAAAATATCAAAAATAGATACTACAGCACTTACAAAAGTAGTTATTGCCTCGAATTTTATGCATCATCCTTCCTATTTACAAGATGTAACACCTTGGTATCTGGTAGGTAAAAAAGAGCAAGATAGAGCAGAAAAAATAAGTAACAGATATCATGAAGCCGTTTTTCTTAAAAGAAAGACTGAAAGAATAAATAATGTAGTAAAACATTTAAAAATAAACTCAAAAGATATATGTTTTATAGAACATCATCTAGCCCATTTATCAGCAGCATACTATACAGCCCCTAATGTAAAACCTAATAAACCTATTCTCGGCTTAACTATTGATGGTGCAGGTGATGGGTTATGTGCAACTATATCTGTTTGTTTTAATAATAATATAAAAAGAATTAGTGCTACTGATAGACATGCCTCTTTAGGAAAAATCTATTCTAGAATTACTATGCTTTTGGGAATGAAACCTTGGGAGCATGAATATAAAATAATGGGGTTAGCGCCTTATGCTGATTTAGAAATTTCAATTAACGAGTCAAAAAAACTCCATAATCTTCTAAAGTTTAGTAAAGATGGATTGCAGTTTAAACTGGCAAGTTCTCTATCAACAAATTATTCCTACAATTATTTAAGAGAGAAATTTGAAAGGGTAAGGTTTGACAACATAGCAGGAGCTACCCAAATTTTTACACAAAATATGTTAGTCAATTGGGTCAAGTCAGCAATCAGGAAAACAAAAATAAGAGATATAGTGTGTGGAGGAGGTGTATTTATGAATGTAAAGGCAAACATGCTAATACAAGATCTCCCTGAAATTAAATCTATGTATGTAATGCCAAGTGCGTCTGATGAGTCTCTTTCAATAGGTGCAGCACTACACTATTATTATAATAATTATAAAATTTTCAATGAAGAAAATGGAAAACTAGATAGTCTATATTTAGGAAGTGATTTAGATAACGCAGAAATTGAAGCAACTTTAAGAAGAATTAGTAAAAAAACAGATTATAAAATTCAAGATAATAGAGGCTTAGAAAAAAAAATAAGTGATCTTTTATTTGAAGGAGAGGCTGTATCAATTTGCAGGGGTCGTGCAGAATGGGGGGCTAGGGCCTTAGGAAACCGGTCAATTATAGCAAGAGCAGACTCCAGAGAAATAGTTGAAAAAATAAATAGTCAAATTAAAATGAGAGACTTTTGGATGCCATTCGCTCCAACCATAATTGAAAAAAAATATTCTTCCTGTATAGACGACAAAAAAAATATTAAGCCAGAATTTATGACATTTGCATTGCCAGCAAAAACAAAATCTCAAAAACTGTTATCTGGAGCTATGCATCCGGTTGACAAAACCTGCAGGCCTCAATTGCTTAAGAAATCAGTTAATAAAACCTTGCACGATATACTAGAGCTTTACTGCAAGAAATATAAACATAGTGGTGTTCTTCAGACATCCTTTAATATTCATGGTGAACCAATAGTTAATAATGCTTCAGAGGCATTTTCTACATTAAAAAGGTCAGGTTTAAAACACTTAGTTTTAGGAAATTATTTAATTTCAAAAAAAAAATAAGGATTATTTTTGATTTAATAATTAAACCGTACTTTTTTAAAGCGTATTTGAATTTTAATGAAAAGCATTTTTTTGTATAGATAAATTAATAAAACTGAGTTAATTTTCTTATATAAAGAATTATATGACTATTAAAAGAAATACTTTTATTATATTGCTATTTTTATTTGCACTTCCTTTTTTAGTAGAATTATCTAGTAAATTAGTAATCACAATTTACAATTTTTATTTTTTACCTAATAAAATTAATAACTTGGAAAGTAATTTTACTAAAAATGATAATAAGAGCTTTGTGAGATATAGTGAAGATGTAGTAAATGATGTAGATAAGGCTATATCAGAGTCTTATTACTATGAAAGCTATGTAGTGTGGAAATATAAAGCATATACCTCAAAACATGCAAATCTTGATAATCAAGGCTATAGACTAAACAATAAAGATCAGAAAAAGGTAAATAAAAGCACTGATAAAAAGAATATATGGTTTGTTGGTGGAACAGAAGTTTTTGGATATAGAAATAGTGATGAAAATACTTTACCTTCCAATCTTGAAAGGGCTCTAAATATTTCTAATAATAAAAACTATTTTTCAGTGAAAAATATGGGACAGCTTAGTTATGTCTCCATGCAAACTTTTTTATCCCTGAGATTTGAGTTAATGAATAATTTTATGGAAAAACCTGATCTAATTATACTACTTAATGGTTTTGATGATTATAAAAATTATTGGAAGGTAGGACATTTATATAGCACAGATTTTTATACTCACGACTTTTTATCAAAATATTGGAAAATGCATAATGAGCAGTCTTTAATAGATAAAGAAAAATTAAAGAGTCTTATTATCACAAAATATTTTTACAACACTAATTTATTACTGGATAAAATTGATAAATATTTTAAAATAAAAAAATATAATAAAGATATAGATTCCTGGAAAAAAAATTATATAAAATTTAAAGAAAATAAAACAAAATCCATAGAAAAAAATCTTGAGAGTTACTATTCCTTTTACTTATCAAACATTAAAGACATTGCTATACTGTGTAATGAAAATAATATAGAATTGCTATTGCTTCATACACCTACGCTATTTACCACTGATAAAAAATTAGTAGGTCATGAAATTGATGATTATAATCATGTAGGCAACTATTTTTTTTCTATGAAATCAGAGGATATAAAAGATATTAATGAAGTACCCTCGTATCAGGTTAATAGAAAGTGGTATTGGGATAAAAAGATTTTTAAAAAAGGTTATTACAATCAAAAAAACCTTTTAATAAATTTGGCTAAAGAGATGAAAGTTAATTTTTTAGATCTAGATAAAGTTGTTAGCAGAAACAATTTAGCTCCTATTTTTGAAAATTTTGCCAATCCAACTGATTATGGAAACAAAATTTATGCTGAAGCAATACAATTTGAAGTTTTAAAAATATTAGACTAGTTTAATTTTTTAAAAAATTATCAATATATTCAAATAAAATTTTAGAAATTTCCTTTGAGCCTTCAACAGAAAAATGAACTAAACTAGTAAAAATAGGAACATCATGAAATTGATTTAGGCTGGTTTCTAAGTCAATAAAATACGAATTTTCCTTCTTAGCCAAAAATTTAAGATCTTCTTTTTGTCTTTTGTATCCATTCTTAAAAACTTTATAATTAAGAAAATATTTTCTATCTATTTCGTAAGCTGGAATACTATTTTTAGTAAATTCTGAGGTTTCTGAAGAAAAAAATTCCAACTTTCTGTGTTTCAAGTATTCCTGTTCGGTAGAATGTAAATTTTTTGTAATATTAAAAAGAGCGGGTTGTTGAGCAACGATTATAGGAATATTTAGCTCATTAGCGGAACGTATAATTAATTTCATATTAGTAATGTAAAATTTATTTGCTAAATCTATATTTTGTCTAAGTATATTACTAGACTTATTTACTTTTTCATAGTAAGCAATATTAAATGCTTTAGGATAAAAATTATAATATTTATAATTAATCCATTTCTTAATTAATCTTGTGAATTCTATAAAATGATTAAATTGATTATAAAATTTACTCTTAGCCATGTCCACATTTATAATTTTAGCATTATTTTGATGTTCCCAAGCATTAGAAAGAATACTATAACTGTTAGACCAAGTTCTAGTTATAGAAAATATTTCGCTTGACGAGGATAAAGAGGCAGTATAGTAATCGTTAAATCCATTTATGACCAAAATTAAGTTAGGTTCATTAATTTTTTCAGAAAATCTCATTTTTAAATGTAAATAATCTTGTAAAGAGTTATATCCTTGAATACCCATATTAATAACTTCGAAATTTTTTTCATAACTGCTACGATTAAGAATTTCTTCTAAATTTGAAGAAATAGTTTCCTCATCGCTATTAGTTGCACCAAATATAGCTGAGGATCCTATTAGCCATATTATAAATTTTTCTTTATTTTTATTTTTTTCAAATTCAGTTATAACTTTATTTTTTCTTAGTGAGTTTTCTCCTATGTTTACATATTTAGAGGAATACTTAGATGGTAAATGAGTTAAATAACTTATATACTTGTCGCCAGTATAGTTTTTGAAGTCTCTATCAAGTCCTTTTTTATCAGAAAATATTATATAATCATTTACTGTAAAATTATTAATTTTCTTCTTTTCTACAATTGTTTCACTATTATAAACTTTATTTATGATATCAGGAATTAGCTTTGAAAAATTTTCCAACAGTATTAAAAAAAAAGAAAGTAAAATGAGGTTAGTTGTTGCAATATAAAAAAATTTTTTACCAGTATTTTTATTATTTTTTATTTCGTAATAGTCAGGCTTAATATTTTGGAAAGGTTTTTCAATAATATAAAAGCTAATAGTGGAAAATAGTATGATTATGAATATATATTGCAGAAATATTAAACTTGAATAATTTTGAATCTCATTGAAAAAAATTAATATTATCAGAGAGTGACAAAGATAAACGCAATAGGAGGTATGAGCAAAAAATGCTGATATTTTTTTTAAAAGATTTCTGTTTTCGAAAATTTTCTCATTATACTTAAGTATAACTATAAGTAAAATTGATAGTAAATTAGTAACAAGTAAAAAAAACAGCAGTTTTTTTTCAAGAAAAAAAAAATAACTTAAAATAACGAGAAAACTGGTAACTAATATACTATAAAATAAAAAGTTTTTTTTTAGTGTATTTATATTTAATGTTAGTTGATATATTAGAAATCCCAAAGCTATAGAATCTAATCTTAAAATAGCAACTCTATGATAATTAAGATTACTATAAAACTCAAAGTAAGTTTTTGCTAATACTAAAAAAATAATAAATATACAAGTAAACAAAATAACTTTAGTTTTTCTAAATAAGATAAATCCTATAATTGGAAACAAAATATAAAACCATTCTTCTATTGCTAAACTCCAGGCCACCAAGAAAAAACTATCCGTCTTATCATATGAGAAAAAGTTGTTTGTAAAAGTCGCTAGATAAAAAAACTTTTTGATTGATATTTCATCTGAAAATATCATAAAGAGAAATAATATAACAAAAAATATAGGTAAGGTTCTTAACCATCTTCGCATAAAAAATATTTTTAGATTAGAAAATTTCTTTGACTCTAGACACATTGATAGCTGAGGGCCAAGAACGAAACCACTAAGAATAAAAAATATTTCTACAGCTAAGATAGATAGGTATTCTAATGTATTGGAGTAATATCCTGTAAACAAGAAAAAATGGGGGATGGCAACCATCCAAGCTGCAAGACCTCTCAATATATCTAGGCCAATTAATCCTCTGCTTTTGACAATAGAATTATTATAAAAACGCATCAAAAATTATATAAAAACTTTAAACTTTGAGTCTTTGAATTATTAAATACAAGCAAAATAATAAAAAGAGAAAATACTAATAAACTGAGGTAGTAATACCAAAAATATTTTATAAGAAAACTTTTTAACCTAGACATCTTAATATATAATTCTAAATTTTTTAAAAAGGCAACTTTTTTCTACAAAAAAGAGACATCAAAGGTGGTGCCGGATGAGAGATTTGAACTCCCGACCCACTGATTACAAATCAGTTGCTCTACCGACTGAGCTAATCCGGCATTATTAATATAAAACTAGAATATTTTATAATATAAAAAGAGATATATTATAAAATTAAACATTTATACTAAATTTTTAAAAATAAATAAATAAAAATTCTATATTTATTGTTAAATATCTTTTAGATAAATTTATATTTTTTCATGTAATTTAAAAAATTATCTTCAGAAGAATTTATATTGTTCTTACTTCATTAAATACAAAAAAAACTAGCTAATTTATAATTATTATGTATGATTATATTTGTTAATATCTGTACATCGAAAGGCTTTTTATGAAAAGATTATTTTCTGCACCAACTGTAGTTAATTTAGAAATAACTGAAATTTGCAATGTTAAATGTAGACATTGCTATAATTTTTGGAGAGATGAAAGTATGGGGCAAAACTCTTTAGACATAGAAAAGTTCGATAAAATAATTGATAGAATAATAGAGGCAGGAGTTTTTCATGTAGTTTTAACAGGCGGAGAACCAATGGCTAAGTTTCCCATGTTAGAGCATGGATTCGCTAAATTAAAAGAAGCAAATATTTCTTTCAGCTGTAACTCTAATCTTATGCTTTGTACAGATGAAAGAGCTAAAAAACTAGCTAATTTAGGATTAGACCATATTTTGACTAGTCTACCTTCAAGAGATCCAGTTACTAATGATTTTATTATGGGCAAACAAGGATCATTTAATAGAATCATGAAAGGTATTGAAAATGCAACTAAAAACGGAATAAGAGTTAGTGCAAACATGGTTGTCTCAAAGAGTACTTATAACGATGTCTATGAAACTGCAAGATTAGCTGCTAGCAAGGGATGCCAAAAACTTTTCGCTACAAGAATGGTTCCTCCTACATATACGCATGAAAAAGTAGACAACGAACATTTGCCAACTCCAGAAGAAACCAAAATAGCTCTAGATCAAGCAATAAAGGCTAAAAAAGATTTTGGAATTATGGTGGGAACATTAGTCAGTTATCCACTTTGTTTTTTAGGTGATTTAGAAAAATATTCCGATTTTGTAGGTAGAGGTTGTCCTGGTCAGTCAGGTCATCAAATGTCAATAAATGCTACAGGTGATACTCACTCATGTGCTCACGAAGCTGAAGGTTATGGAAATGTTTTTGATAGACCTATTAAAGAAATTTATCAACAACCAAAAATGAAAAAATGGAGAACCTCATATCATTTTGAAGGTTGTAAAGGATGCGATTACATAGATGTTTGTGAGTCGGGTTGTCGAATGACTGCAAAAGGTTTTACTGGAAAACATGGGGGAAAAGATCCTTTGTTCTTGGGTCCTCACGTTTTTGAAAAACATGTAAGCTTTGTTGAAGATAAGGGCCTAGATTTGAAGATTAAAAATGGTATGAGGTTTATTGCACCAAAAAGATTGAGGTTTAGAAAGGAAGAGGGTTTTTATCTTCTTAATGTAAGATGGGCTAATACAATGCCCATTGATAATGCAGTAGCAGAATTCTTGATAAAGCATCAAAAAAGTGGTTCTAGTTTCACTATAGATGATTTTGGAAGAGATAAATTAGATTTATTGGCAAATCTTTACTACAAAGACGTAGTAGTTAATGAAGATGACAAGAATATAGGAGAAAGAGCTCTAAAAGGATTAAGTCTAAATTTAGATGCTTTACCAAGTAAAAGACTAAAAATAGCATAAGATTTTAATATGAACTTTGATGATCATTTTGATTATGAAAACAAATTCTACATTACAGCTCCCGTTAGCAGATACAGCAAATTTATAACACATTTAGATCTATTTAGAAGAGCAAGTAAATTAAGAGGAGAGATCATTGAATGTGGAGTATTCAAGGGTAACTCTTTGATGAGGTGGATTAAGTTTAGAACATTATTGGAAAACCCATCCTCAAGAAAAATTTTTGGATTTGATACATTTGGTAAGTTTCCAAAAGCATCTATAAAAGAAGAAGAAGAGCAAAGAAAGAAGTTCATTGATGAAGCCGGAAACAATAGTGTAAAAAAAAAAGATTTTTTAAATTATCTTAAAAAATTAAATTTAAATGAAAATCTATTTTTAATAGAAGGTGATATACTTAAAACAGTTCCTACATTTATAAAAAAAAATTCTTCTATTAGAATTTCACTTTTACATATTGACGTAGATTTATTCCAACCTACTAAGGTTTGTTTAGAATACTTTTTTCCTAAAGTAGTAAAAGGAGGCATTGTAATACTTGACGATTATGGCGCATTCCCGGGCGCTAATAAGGCTATTGAGGATTATTTTCAAAATTCTAGTTATAAAATAGAACAATTGTACTTTTCCAATTCAGTTTCTTTTCTAACTAAATTGTAAAAAATGCAAGATAAAAGTAAATTAGTCCTGCATGGAGTTCCAAAAGAAGTCATTTTTTGTAAAAGCTGTGTAATGTCAAATCAAAGACCTAATTCTGTAGTGGAATTTAAAAATACTGGAAAAAAAAGAAAACCAACAATTTTTTTTAACGAAAACGGAATTTGCAGTGCTTGCGAATACAAAATTATAAAAGAAAAGAAAATTGATTGGATTAAGAGAAAAAATGATTTAAAAAAACTATGTGATAAATTTAGAAGTAGAAATGGTTCATATGATGTAGTTATTCCAGGTAGCGGAGGAAAAGATAGTATAATGGTAAGCCATTTACTTAAATATAATTATAATATGAATCCTCTTACAGTAACTTGGGCTCCTCATACATATACTAATATAGGATGGATAAATTTTCAAAAATGGATAAATTCAGGATTTGATAATTTATTGAATACACCTAATGGGAAGGTTCATAGACTATTAACCAGTATTTCATTTAAAAATCTTTGTCATCCCTTTCAACCATTTATTATTGGTCAAAGAATGACAGGGCCAAAGTTTGCAGCATTATATAATATTCCTTTAGTAGTTTATGGAGAGCATCCTGCTGAATATGGCGATAGACTAGATGAAGCCTTTGAACCAAAAATGAAAGAGAAATACTTTGTTTTAAAAAATGATTTAGATAGTTTAGTATTGGGGGGATTACCAGCAAAAAAAATTATTAAAGATAATAATCTCAAATTGTCAGATTTGAATCCTTATTTGCCAGTAGATCCAAAACTTCTTAAAAAAACTAAAGTTGAAGTACATCATATTAGTTACTATATTAACTGGGATCCACAGGAAAATTATTATTATGCAGTAGAGAAAGGCGGTTTTAAAGCTAATACAGAAAGAACTCAAGGTACTTATTCCAAGTATAGCTCTATTGATGACAAATTAGATCCTTTACATTATTTTACTACATTAATAAAGTTTGGTATAGGAAGAGCGACTTATGACGCTGCGCAAGAAATTCGAAATGACAAGATTAATAGAGAAGAAGGAGTTTCTCTAGTCAAAAAATATGATCAGGAATTTCCAAGTAAATATTATAATGAAATGTTAGATTATATGAATATATCTGATGATGAGTTTTGGGAAGTTATTGATAAAAATAGATCACCCCATTTATGGGAAAAAGAAAATGGAAAATGGAAACTTAAACATCATGTTAAATAAATCATGAGTAAACCATTTTTTAATATAGAAGATAGAATTGTAGGTGAGGATTTTCCACCATTAATTATACCGGAAATAGGCATAAATCATAATGGAAGCTTTTCTAAGGCAAAACTCTTAATTGATGCAGCAAAAAAAGCTAACTCAGAGATAGTAAAGTTTCAATGTCACATCATAGAAAAAGAAATGATAAAAACTGATATCAAGCCGGGAAATTCAAATAAAAAGATATGGGATATTATAAATAAAGCTCAACTTACTCATAATGAAGAGAAAAGAATTCAAAAATATACAATAAATAAGAAAATGATATTTATCTCCACTCCATTTTCAAGAGAAGCTGCAGATAGATTAGAAGAAATGGGGGTATCAAGTTTCAAAATTGGTTCAGGTGAATGTAATAATCTGCCATTAGTCGAACATATAGCTAGAAAAAAGAAACCAATAATATTATCAACAGGGATGAATGATTTGGATAGCATAAAAACATCAGTAAATATTATAAGAAAATATGATTGTCCTATTGCTATATTACACTGCACCAGTATGTATCCTACTCCTTATAAGCATGTTAGACTAGGTAATTTAGCAATATTAAGAAAGAAATTTCCATTCGCAGTAATTGGTCTATCTGATCATTCTTTAGGTATTGAAACAAGCCTAGGAGCAGTTGCTCTAGGTGCCAGTATAATAGAGAAGCATTTTACTATTAGTAAAAAATGGAGTGGACCTGACAATATTATATCTATAACTCCTTCTGAACTAAAGCTTTTGAATCATCAATCAAAAAATATATGGGACTCACTCACTACTGACTTCTCTGTATTGAAAGAAGAGAAGCCCGTTATTAATTTCGCTTACGCATCTGTAGTAAGTACTAAGAAAATAAAAAAGAATGAAACTTTTACTTACAAAAATCTATGGGTAAAAAGACCAGGAAACGGAAAATTATTATCAAAAGACCTAAAATATATTATTGGAAAAAAAGCTAGTAGAGATATAATGGCTGATAAACAAATTTATCCGGAGGATATAGAAAATTTTTTCAAAAAAAATAAAAAGAAAAAAAAATAAAATAATTTTTTTTTTCAGGTAACAGAGCTGAATATAGTTTATTACTTCCTGTAATTAATATAATTAAAAAAAGCAAAAAATTAGATTATTATCTAGTAATAAGTGGGTCTCATCTAGATAGCAAGCAAGGCAGGACAATTAATCAAATTAAAAAGCATAGTCATAAAAAAACTATTGTTGTAAAATGCATTAACAAATTTCCACAGCCAGCTAATATGGCTGTTTCTGTGTCTAAAGTAGTTCTTGAAATGACTAAAATTATACAAAAGATAAAACCTACCGCTCTTGTCGTCTATGGAGATAGATATGAAACCTTTGCAGCTTCAGTGGCAGGTCATGAAAATAATTTGATAGTGGCACATATTGAAGGAGGAGATATTACAAATGGTGGTA
>MDSZ01100390.1_pt1 | contig 16054 bp, 13 predicted proteins | sample 811201 | NCBI WGS metagenome assembly MDSZ01 (sample SAMN05326647, study PRJNA326480) | marine metagenome | isolation source: seawater | place: Indian Ocean: North | collected 2010
ACACGACAAAAAGAAGGGCACACGACAAAAAGAAGGGCACACGACAATGTTTTTAACAGATCTATTTAGGGTTTGGTTACGGTTTAAGGTATGGGAGTACCACCTTAGTACTAAGGCAGTACCACCACAGTACTACCCGTTTAGAAGGTCGAAAATAGTACGGCACAGACAATTTAAAGACAACTTTAAGACAATTTGAGAAACAAATATAAAGACACAAAGCCTTTGACGACGACGACGACGACGCTTTGCGATGACGTGCCCTTCTCTTCGTGCCATCCACCCAAACGTCGTCGTCGTCGTCGACGTCATCGAGAGAAGGGGGGTGGGGAGCGACGTTTTGGGGAGGAGGAGGAGACGACGACGACGACGACGCAAGGAGGCTTTAAGGCCAAAAGCGGCGGCGACTCGAAGTGAACAACAACCAACCGTCGGCGCTGCAATCCAAGACGCCAAAACCGTCGAAGAGATATGCCGAGCCGCGAACGAAGTGTTGCTGCTCGAAGGCGAAGAGACGGCACATTTTCACGAGCAAGACGTGCACAGACAGAAGAATAAGTCAGCCTCGGTGAACGGGTTGAAACGATTGGCGAAGATGACGTTGTGTTGGTGTCGCGATGATGAAAATATGCGACGAGGGATCGTGCGATTGATAAAAGGCGCGGGTTTAGATGGCACGAAAACGAACAGGAAGAAAAGAGCGTCGGATGGTATCGACGCGCTCCGGGCGACGGCGTCGGTGTTGGTCGCATTGCACGCGGAGGATGAAGACGACGACGATACAGAGGAGTTGCGAATCGCGTGCAACCAGCTCGCGCGAAGAATAGAAGAGGACGCAGAATTTTTGTCGGACGGCGAGAGGATCGTGTTCGATTGGGCGGTAAGAGTGATAGAGAGTCGCACTGGGACTACTACTACTGGTGGTGGCAGCGGCGAAAGAAGAAGACGGGTCATCGGAGTTGAACCGAACGAGTTTCCGTTTCGGTACTTAACGCCAAACATTTCGGACGTGCTCAAGAATATCACGGTTGAAGATTTACGCAAAGAAGTGCCTTTTAAAGCGGAGAAGTTAGTCACAAGAACTGGAAAAAGGGTGGACGAAAGAAGAGAGACATGTTTCGTGGCGGAAAGTGGTATTGGTGGTTTAGCGTATTCCGGAAAGATTATGGAACCGACGCTGTTGAGCGAAACGTCTTTGCCTTTAGTAAATATGATTCGGAATGCCATAGTTGAAGCTTTGAGGAACGACGAAGAATATGGCGGCTATGATATCAATTTTGATTGTGCTCTCATGAATCTCTATCCCGATGGCGCGTCGGCGTGCGCGTGGCACACAGATCCAGAAATGGGTACGGTTTGGGATCGAGATTCGGTCATAGTGTCTATAGGCGAAACGCGTCGATTCGCGTTCAGGAAACTCGCCGGTGGGGAGAAACAAAGAGGTGCAGAGGAAGAGCAGATATGGGTGCGAATGCATCACGGCGATTGCATCTTAATGCGAGATGATTGTAACGATAACTGGGAACACTGTGTCTTCGGTAAAGAGAACGATTCAAACAATTCGGCTCGAGTTAGCCTCGTGTTCAAGAAAGCGCTCTCGAGAGGCGGCGGAACAAAGGGACACGGCATGAAGACGAAAGGTAAGAAGAAGAAGAAGAAGGCAAAATAATCAAACGAGGTTCTATTTGCAACACATACTACTTATACTACTACTGCTGCTACTACTACTGCTACTACTACTACTAACAACAACAACAACAACATCAATGCGCGTTTGCTATTCTCTACGCCAATTGTTCATCTTCCCGAGCGATGCTAGTAAATCATTCTCGCCTTCCAATTGTCTTCGTTTCTTATGGACAACCAAAGGCGCTTTGCCACCCCAACTAAACAAGCACTCTTCCTCTGCTATAACCTCAAACTTATCGCTCGGTAACGGGAGCAACACGGTAACAAATATTGACCCTTCTTTCAAATGTTCCGCCGCGCGCGCGAGGGACTCCATCTGCTCGTCCTCCCACGTCAAACAATTACAAAACACGTACTCGCACTGACTCCACATCCGAACGCATTCGGGCGAAAATATATCGTTTAAATCCACTCTCAGCTCTGTCTTCATCTTCCTATTACTATTACTCCTCTTCATCATCGGCTCAATTATTTGTTTGTAATCTTCCACCACCGTCGTCGCGACGCCGTGCAAACACTTCAAAATCTCGCACCCGCCGGCGAACGAAAACTTCCCGGTCAAAGCCGCTATGAACACCGATTTCCCGCTCCCGCTCCCTAAATCGTAATATTTCTTCGTCTCTTTCGTCGGCGTGCACAACTCGCTCGAGCGCGATACAAACTCGAAAAACGGTTCCAACACCACTTCTCCGTACACGAAGTTGTTCCTGTTCTTTCGTCGGCTGGGACGACTCCCTTTTTGTCGGCTTTCCTCTTCTTCTTCTTCTTCTTCTCGTTCCATCTCTCGAATCTCTTCGAAGGCCATCAGTCTCATCACCTCCGGTCGAATCTGTTCGAAAATCGCTCTCGACGCGTCGAACGTCGCCATCTCTCCTCGTCCTTCTCCACCGCTCTCTTCGCGCCGCCGAAACCCGTCCGGTGTGCAATCAAAACACACGTCCTCCATCATCATCTCTCCGGTGTCGTCGTCGTCGTCGTCGTCGTCGCACCACCACCAACGTCGTCCCGCGTACGCGGCAGCATCGAACCGTTTCCCGATGCCATTTTCGATCAGCGTCCCGAGCGAGCGTATCTCGGCGTCCAAGTCTTCTTCTTCTTCTTGGTCGTCGTCGTAAACGTCGTCGTCCGCCTCCATCATCATCGCGCGCGTTCGCGTCGATGTCTTCTTCTTTTGATGGTCTTCCAAAAAGTCTTCCCACTTCCAAAAAAGAGTCGACTTTTGTTTAGGGTTCTATAACACCTTAAACACACATGAAAATATCTCCTTTGTTTTTTGGCTGTTTTTTCTTTCCCAATTCTCTCTTATATAAGAAGAAGAAGAAGAAGAAAGAACACGCAACAACGTCGCATGATGATTACGTCGTCGTCGTCGGTATCGTCGGTATCGTCGGTATCGTCGTCTCCCTCCCGTTTTCGTCGCGCGAGGACGAGGACGAGGACGCGCTTTTTTGGGACGCGACGCGATTTTTTTGATGAAAAATGTCTTCGCGATGACGACGACGATGATGATGATGATGATGATGATGATTGGGCGATACCAAAGACGACGCAAAAACACCACCACCACCGTCTCGCGCCGCATCGTCGCGGTCGGCGTTTGAGACGGACGATCTCGACGGCATGCGAGAGACGCGGGAACAGGAGCGGGAGCGGGACGCACTTCTCGTCGTCGTCGTCGTCGGAGGTGCGACTTTTTGGGAGGTGCTTTGATGTGCACCCCCCGACGACCAACGACGACGGAGGCAGAAGAACGAGAAGAAGAATAAGAAGAAATGAACATAAAAGAGCCATTCAAATAGTGACGGCGCTCTTGAAAGAGAGCGACGATAGTACCAACGAGAAAGAAGAAATGATGACAACGTCGTCGTCGTCGTCGTCGTCGTCGTCGGGGACCGCCGCAAAAGAAATTTCAACCGTGTATGGCATCCCGCGCGATACCGTCTTGACACCGCTCGCCGGTTTGTTGCTCTCGCAGTTGGTCTTATACATAGGTGTAGGCGTTTTGTTACCGGCGTTGCCGTTGTACGCGCAATCGATTGGTTTGTCGCAAAGTGCAAACGGGTTAGTCATTAGCGCGCCGGCTTTGGCGATGTTGATATTGAACGTGCCAACCGGGCAGATGGCGGATAGGTACGGGAGGAAACCGGTGATGCTCGCTGGGCTTGGAATTATGGCCGTGGCGGATATCGGGACAGCGGTAGCGAAGTCGATGCTGTTTCTGATTCCGACGAGGTTGTTTCTTGGGGTTGGTCGAGCAGCTTGCGAAAGTGGAGATCGAGCGTATTTAGCGGATTTAACGAAACGTGTGCCGGCGAAACGGGGTATTATTACCGCCGCGCAAGCTATGGTGCACGGTTTCGGTTTAGTCATAGGACCGCTCATTGGAGGGTCAGCGTTGGATGAGTACGGTCCAGCGACGGCGTTTTATGTCGTCGCATTGGCCGCAGTTGGGACAGGAATTGGGTACGCATTTTTACCGGAAACTTTATCGGAGTCCGAGCGGTCTACGGATGAAGATTTCTTTGGTTCAGCGGATGACAACGATGGAGACGCGAACAACACTACAAGCAACATGCCTTCGTTTTTGAAGTTTCTCAACTTGAAGAATATGGCAAAGAGTGATAAGAAATCAAATGTCAGAGAGTTGTTGAAAGATCCCGATCAAAGGCTGTTGTTGACGTGCGCCGCGGCAAACTCCTTTGGCTTTGTCGCGAAATTGACCGTGATCCCTCTTTTCGCGTCTGGCCATCTCAACGCGACGTCGTTGGAAGTCGGTGAACTCTTTTCCATAACCGCGCTCTTAGGTTTAGCGACTGCGCCAGTTTCTGGTTTACTCTCCGACGCCTTCGGTAAACGATGGGTATTGACTGCTTCGTTAGCTTTATGCGCGTTCGGTTTAGTCGTCGCCTCTGGTTCCGAAGATTTAGAACATCTTCGTTTCGCCGTTGGATTCTGGGGCGTCGGCTGCGCCGCCGCCGGTCCGGCCGTAAACGCCTTAGCGCAAGAACTCGCTCCAAAAGGCGGTGAAGGCGAAAGTCTAACGCTTCCCAAAACCGCCGCTGACATTGTCTTTCTCATCGGTCCAGTGATTTTAGGCGGCGCGAACGACTTCACCGATTCCGAAAGTGCCGGAATTCTAATCACTGCCGCCATCGCCGGCGTCGCGAGTATCGTTTGCGCGTACGGCGCGGCGACGCACAAAAAAATACAAGGCGTCGGCGCCGAGTAAGCGCGAGGAGAGATACGCGGAGGACGCCGGGTATGTACTCATAGATTTTTTTATTTATACGCCTCACTAGTAGTATTGTCATTACAATAGTATCGCACGTGAAGCAACATCGAGTGCGTCTTTCTTCTTTCCTCTCGCTCGATAGAGTCGCACATTTCTCTCTCTCTCTCTCTCTCTCTCTCTCTCTCTCTCTCTTTTTCTCTCCTTTCTCTCTCGGTCTCGTTTCGACGTCGACTTCGTCGCCGGTCGTTGGTCTCCCTCCTCCTCCTCCTTTTCATAAGAGTTTTGGGTATTAATTGATATTTTTAAATACAGTAGTACGTACGATATTTTTGTAGAGAGAGGTGAAAAAAGAGCGATCGGATCTCGTCATTTATTTACCAGACCTTTCGACCCGAGCGCCAGAGAGACAACACTCGTCGTCGTCGTCGTCGTCGACGCGACATGTCGTCGTCGTCGTCGTTTACGTCGTTGTCTGCGCTTCGTCGACTCGCGAGGGTCGCGTCGTCGTCGTCGTCGTCGTCGTCGTCGTCGTCGTCGTCGTCGGTGTCGCGTTGTTGTTCAAAGCTCGCGTTCGTTAATTCGCGGTCGTTAACCGGATCGACGACCTTTAAAGACGTCGTCGACGTCGACGGCCAACCACCAAAATGGACGCGATGGAATCTCAACAACCCCGCGTCCTCCCTCGCGCGTCAACAGCAACGACAGGAACGCGCGGGCCGAGGGAAAGGACAAAAACGAGAGGCATCCACCCACCATAGCAGCGCGTGTTTGGAAGGGCATTCGAATTTTTTTGGTTGGACGACGACGATGATGATGAGGGATCAATTAAGTCAAATGCCAAAAACGACGCGTGTTTTTCAACAACACCGACCTAAAATATGGGGACGCGTACAGAGAAGGGAGAACAGCGGTACCACGAGCGCGACTCCAACGAAAGAAGAAGGGACGACGACGACGACGACGAAGCAACACCAACATCAACAAGAGGATCACCACCGCGATCATCGTGTAAAGCGAGGCGTGTCCTCTCTGGACAAAAATATCGTCGAGAACGTGTTGAACACTCGAAACGTGCAAGACCTGCGCGAACGCTTGGAGGAGATCAAATACACGAAGGAGTTTATCACGCTCGAAAGATTCGGGGAGGTATGCCGAGAGTGTGGATGTACAGAGAAGAAACCGGAGGAGTACGTGGACGTTATGAAAAATGCCGGGCTGGTGATTCAAATCGAAGACTACGTGTATTTGGAACCGCAGAATATAACGAGGGCTGTCATAAACGCCTTACCGGGCGTCCCTTCTCGAATCTACGGAGTTTCGGACACGGAGTTGAAAAAATTGAACGAGGAGTACGATCAAATGCGAGAAAAAGTTGTTTTAGCGGAGAAAAGAGCCCAGAGGAGAGCGAATCAATTGTTATACGGTGGATTGGTCGTTTTAAGTGCGCAATTGGCCATGTTTATCCGGTTTACGTACGTGGAATTTTCCTGGGACGTCATGGAACCTATTTCCTATTTCGTCGGTTTAGCAAACGTTATCATGGGGTACATATATTTCATGTTTACGCAGAGAGATTTTTCCTTTGGCACGTGGCAAAGCCAAATGATGCAAAACGCGATGGACAGGCAGTTGAAAACCGGGAAGTTTGACGTGGACAAATACGAGCAAATGGCGAGAAAGTTACGGCGAAGGTACATGGTTCGGTAATACGCGCGTGATACTCTTTTGGAAGAGAGAATGAGAGAGAAAAAGAGCGCGCGCGCTCGTGTGAGTAAGCGAGTGAGTGCTCATTATTATTGTAAGAGTATTATTTAAATGCACGTGACGTGATCGAGGGGGAGCACAAACTCTTTGTCCTTTCGGAATTATTTGCTTTTCTTTCGTTTCTTCAAATGTCCCAAATTTTACTCACAAAGCATTCCTCACATTTATTTGTTTGTTTATTTATTACGGTGGAGTGAGTCTCCCGAAGAGGCACCCCTCGAAGAAGAGAGCGAAGCGCCGCGAGCTTTTGTGTTCCTCCTTTGCGCGGCACACATGTCCGCGCACATCCCTCTGGTGTGTCACGGCCACTCCCGCCCCATCGTCTCTTTGGAATACTCGAAAGAGACGCCGGATGGAACTTTTCTCGTCTCCTCGAGCAAAGACGGGAAACCAATGCTTCGAGACGCCACGACGGGCGATTGGATTGGCACGTTTGAAGGCCATCGAGGTGCGTGTTGGGACGCCACTTTGAATGATCCAGCTACGCACTGCGCGACGGCGAGCGCGGATTTCAGCGCGAAATTGTTCAACGCGATCACCGGAGACTGTTTGCACACGTTCGCACACAAACACATCGTAAAAACGGTGTGTTTTAGCCAGTGCGGGACGAAATTAATCACCGGAGGAAGCGAGAAGGTTATCAGAATATTTGATTTGAGAAAATTAGAGTTAGATAGCAGCAGTAATGATAATAGTACCAGTACTCAGACCATGACGCAACCGGCGAGTGAGTTGACGGGCGCGCCGAGTCAAATCAAAACCGCTCGGTACATATGCAATGACGAGTTGATATTGAGTTCGTGTTCAGACAACCCAGATTTACGAGTGTGGGATGCGCGGACGGGCATCATAGCGACGACGTTGAAAACGGAAAACGCAGTGACATCGATCGAAATTTCCGAGGACGGGAAGTATATAACGACGGCGGATGGGAAGAATGTGACGTTGTGGGATGTCGGGTCGTTTCGACCAATGGAGACGTGGAAAATGAAGTATAACATGGAATCGGCGTCGGTGTGCATGAAGGAAGGTAAGTTTGTGTGCGGAGGAGAGGATATGTGGGTGCACTTGCACGATTGCGCGAATGGAGGGGAGATTGGGGAGCCCGGGAAAGGGCATCACGGACCCGTACACTGCGTTCGGTTCGCGCCGGATGGCAAGAGTTATTCGAGCGGGAGTGAAGATGGAACGATTAGAATTTGGCAAACGCCAACGAATAAGTGAATTGTTGAAATACCTCCACATACGTATAAACTACGAAACGCCAAATAGAGTAATTATGTGAGTGTGTATTAAAAATCATTCGTCATTTCGCCAAGAATTTAAGAAGACAAATAGAAACGCAACGGCGATTTCAAAATGGCCATTTTCGTTTTGTACGTCGGATGGACAACTTCTTCGGTCTTTAACGCGAGCAATTTTTCGACGATGACCATATCTTCTTCGTGCACTCTGCCTATTGGCGTGAACCCCAAGTCCCATTCTTTGTGATTCTTTGTCGCGATTAAGAAATCGTCTCCACCCCCTGGAATACTACCAAAAACGCCGCGATCCCATGAGAACGAATCGGAAGCACCTTCAACGCGCTTGCCGAAATTTCCACCAAGTTTGCCGATGCCGGCAAATTTCCCTTGCACGAGACCATATGCGTTCTCCACGCGATTAAACTGACACTTGGATGCGCCGCAAAATGAATGTCTCGCGCACGCGCCGGTTCGTATTGTTTCACGAACGAGTTCCGATGATTTTGGCGCGTTTTCACTGTCCAGCTTAATTCGAATCGACCCGCGTCGTCGCTCTCTGCTCTTTTCGTCGTACCATTCGACATGTAAATGAAACTCGTCATCATTGAAATCTATCGTTTCGGGATTGTTTATCTTCATCTTAGTCATCCCTTCGCACGCGCATGGACACGATCCGGACATGAAGGTCGGATTCGCGTCGCATTCGCCGTCGCATGCCCACATCGGGCACGAAGGATTCGAATCCACGCACTCGTTTTTGTACGCGTTATTGCTACTACTGCTGCTACTATCAACACCGCTACTATTCTCGACTATTCTACGCTCGCGGTTTATAATATTCTTCCTATTACCTCCCTGTTGCATTCCCTCTCTACTGTTATTATTATCATCATCGTCATCGTATTTATTCTTTCGTTTACCGAGCCATTTAGCATCTTCGATGATCTCTTCGTTACTGATGGTATTACTTTCGTCGTGCATGGAAGCTATGCTCAGTCCAGACCGCTCGGTTAAATCGGGAACTTCCGGTAAAAATCCAATGAGAAGTGCAAACCACGTACACATGACGATCAAAAGAAAAATGATCACAGGTGCAAATGCCACTCCGCCACAATAATAAAACAACCCTTTTCTCCTTCGTTTCTTATTTCTCGCCAACAACCTTTCTCGCGCTTCAAACAATGGTTTTCTTCCTTTAGATGGTGAACTCCAAGGAGAAATCCAAGGCGACAAAATTCCGCCCCCTTTTGGTGTCGTGTTCGCAGAGAGTGATACCCATCGTCTCGCTCGGCCATTGTTTCGTTTCGAAGCGAGTTCTCGCAATGCCGCCGCTCGTTGCGCGGCGCGTCGCGGGGAAGTTATTAAGTTACCCTCACTTCCAACTGACGCGGCTTCAATGTCCCTCGCCGCTTTCGTCGCCGCTGCCCCAATCGAAACACCGCCCGTCGTCGTAGATTCCATCTTCAAAGAAGAATCCTCCTCTCCCTCCTCTTCTACTGCAATCTCCTCTGGCTCTGGAAAGTATGTCAATTCCTCCTCCACCAAGCCCATGAGATTCCACCCGTCGATCAATTTCGGCAACGACCCGTACGTTTTCTCCAAATTCGTCACTATAATCTTCTCTATTTGCTTCCCCATCCCGGGAATACTCACTGCCGCCAACCCTTCCACGACAACAGTTGTCTTCTCCTCGGGAAACTCCGGATGTCTCGCAAACGTCACTTCTCCTAAAACTTCCGCCGCAGTGGATATGTTGTTCAAACTTTGAAACTTTTGCGTGAATGGCGCTTTCCTGCTCGCTCCGTTCGCTTCAAATTGTCTCGAATCTAAAAATTCCACCGATTGGCCTTTCAGAATGGTCTTGCGAATCATCCACGGTAAATCCAACTGAGGAACGACTCTGGTCACGGTCGTTATCGTTTGCTTGTCTCGCGATATGGTCGTGGAAACCAAATCGCTCGACACCGTTCCAGTTTGCTTTAATGCGTGTTGCTTAAACTCTTCCGTTTCTTTCACTCTGAGGTACCGAATACATTCCATGTTTAGAGTGACGGAGAAGGCAAATTCGGTACCCTTTTCAGATGTCATTTTCTCTGTCTGTCTTGTCTGTCTGTCTGTCTCTTTATGCGGTCACCGGCATGCTCTCCTCTCTCTCGCTCTTTTCATCGCGAGATAGCATGTCCGCGTGTATCACGTGCTAATTTGGGGGCAAGTGTGACTTTCGGTTCACACACGCGCGCTGGAGGATTTAGGATTTAAAAGTGACGAAAAAGGTATTTCAAGGTGGATTTCAAGTTTGCGTACTACTTACTCTTTTGGTATTGCAGTCAATGACACTATATCGATTATCTCACCTCTCTACTCTCTCTCTCTCTCTCTTTCTCTTTCGTTTTACTTCTTTTCTTCGACGCTCTTAATTGCGTACAATAAGATTTCGTTCAACCTACCTAACATCTCTCGCGGGTCGTCGATGGTCCCGGCGGCGACGCGAGCGTTGTCGTAAATTTGAAATGCGATGTCTTCGGCGACTTTTTGTACTCTCGGGTCGTGCGATTTTCTCGCAGTGTTGATGGAGAGGAGGAGAGGGTGTTTGCAGTTAACTTCTAAAGTGGTGGTGATTTTATCTGTCAACGCGGTTAATCGCGCGTTGACGGCACTATCGCTGGCCATACTGGCCATCGCGCGGTAGCGTCGCATAGCTTCCGGTTCGTGGCCTGAGAGTAAGGCGGGGGAGGAGACTAATCGGTTGGAGGCGGTGACGTCTTTCAGCTGAAATTTAAGGACATTGCTGAACCATTGTAGTAACTCCTTTTTATCATCCTCGCTGATGGTATCTTTCGTTGTCGTCGCGTCGTCATCGTTGAGAGATACTTCGGCGTTCTCGGCTTCCACGCTGACGATAAATTTACCTTTTACGTTGCCCAAATGTTGCATGACGAATTCATCCACGTGCGCGTAGAGATACAAAACTTCGTACCCTTTCGCTTTGCACGCCTCTAAATACGGCGACGATTCCGCTTGCGCTCTCGATGGCGCGACTAAATAATAAATATTTTTCTGGTCTGGTTTCATTCGTTCGATGTACTTCTCAAACGATGTTACAGCGCCAGAGTTCATCGATTCTTCTTTATCTTTATCTTTTCCATTTCCTTTTTCTTTTTCTTCTTCTTCTTCTTCTTTGCTCGTTTCGCTCGATTCAAAACGCAACAGCTCGGCAATTTGTTGTGTGTGGTTCGGTTCAGTGCACGCTCCTTCTTTCAAGAAAAACCCACACTCTTTGAACCACTTATCGTATGCTTTCGGATCTTTCTTCGCGACATCTTTCAGGTGTTTCAACACTCTTTTTGTGACCATCTCGCCGAGTTTACGCAACACCTGCGAGTCTTGCAACGTCTCTCGAGAAATGTTCAAAGGAATGTCTTCGCAATCTACCACGCCTCGCAAAAAGCGTAAAAACGGAGGTAGCAATCCTTGCGCATTTTTTTGAATCAGCACCCTTCGCGAATACAACGCGACACCAGAATCCACCTTAGCGTGCATGCCTATCCCTCTTTCCGGATTGGTTTCTGGAAAGAATATCAGCGACCGAATAGTCAAAGGCGCATCCGCTTCAAAATGCATTCGAAACGCTGGCGAATCCGTCGCTCCAGAAACGTATCTGTAAAACGTCGTCGCCTGTTCGTCCGAAACTTCGGCATGTTTCTTCATCCAAAGCGCGCCAATCTCGTTGAATTTGTTCTCGTTGATATAAATAGGAAATGAAACGAACGCGCTATATTTCTTCAGCGTCTCCTCGATCGCCCATTGCGAGGCGATTGTTTTACAATCATCCTTCATGTGAATAACAATTTTCGTCCCTCTCGGCTTTGGCGCCTCGTTCGATTCGCTGACAGTAAACTTCCCCGTTCCTTCCGATGTCCACACGAAACTCTCGTTCCCGTTCGACGTGTGCACTTCAACTTTCTTCCCAACCATAAACGCCGAGTAAAAGCCAACTCCAAATTTTCCGATGATGTTACTCGCCGCCTCTTCTTTCGTCGTTTCTATGCCTCCTCCTTTCCCTGCTAGATTCTCCAAAAACTCCTTTGATCCGCTCTTCGCGATCGTTCCTAAGTTTTTTGTGAGCTCCTCTTCGCTCATGCCGATCCCGTTGTCTTCAATAATTAATTTCATCGACGGCGACGACGACGTCCCCGTCTCTTCCTCTTTCTCCTCCACCGTCGATATCTTAATCCTAAACTCCGACTCTTTCTCTGCGTCCGTGAACCCATACCGTCCCGCGTCTTTTATTGCTTCGTGTCGTCTCTTCTCCAGCGCGTCCGACGCGTTCGATATCAACTCGCGCAAAAACACTTCTTTTTCTTGGTACAAACTGTTCGTCACGATGTCCAACAAACGAGCGGTTTCCGCCTTGAACTCGTGCTCTTTCGACGCGGGCGTCGCCGCTGCCGACGAGAGCGTCTTCCTCGCGCCGACTGCGGCGGCGACTTTGGTCTCCTCGCAAAAGCGGCTCTGGAATCTCTTTTCCCGAATTTGGGGGGTCGCGATCGTCGTCGTCGTCGTCATCCTTCTCTCGCCACGACGCAAAAAAGGCGTCGTTCCGTTTCTCGACGTTTTGGCGATCGTCGTTGTCGTCGTCGTCGTCGTCATCGCGCGGGGAGAGGTGAAGTTTTTGCGGACGGCAAAATCAGAATCGCAAAACCAATCGGATCTCGTCGTCGTCGTCGTCGTCGTCGCAAAGGCTGCGCATCGTCTCGCTTTCCACGACGACACCACCATCCCTCCTCCTCCTCCTCCGCCTCCTCGGAGGTTAAAGAAGAGAGACCTTCTTCTTCGTCGCGCTCCTCTTCCTAATAAGACCGACGACAAAAAAGACATCTTCTTCTTTGTCTTCTTTGTCTTCTTCGTCGTCGTCGTTTACGTCGTCGGAAAGTCGAGAGAGAGAGAGGTGTTTTTTTTGTGGCACAATTACGTGAATGCATTCGAAAGAGTGAACATGATGATTTAAATTATAATCATGAGCTTCGAAAATTATTAGCTTGTTCGATATCTGAACTTGATAAAAATAGGTCTATATTGTGGTCTCGGCATCGCACGAACAAAATGGACAAGATGAGTTGAATGGTATAGAGATCATTTACAGTAAAGATGATGACGTATACTAAATTTTTCAAATACAGGAAATAAAAAAGAATTTACACATCGGACTACTATTCTATGTACGTACCCGAAAGCGGACTCTTCTTTCTCCCCACCTTTTTCAAAATCTCTCTCTTTTCTCTCGTTTTACGAAATAAAAAAAATTATATTATTTATATTCTCTCCTCCTCCTCCTCATTCTTCTTCTTCTTCTTCTTCTTCTTCTTCTTCTTCTCAAAAAGTCTCAACTTTTTTGTCTTTTGTGTGAATATTTCATCATCATCGTCGGTTTTTTTTTGTGAAGAAAAGAACCACCCTGTTGTGTGATATCGAAAACAACAACAACAACACCAAGAAGAAGAACGATGGCGAAACGGCCTCGTCGTTCGGAGGGGCCGAAGAGTTCTTCATCTTTGGCCTTTGCGTCGGACAAAAAAGCGACGAAAGGAAAGATTGACGACGATGCCATCGAGAAAAGAAAAGCGGAATGCAGAGGCACGTTGGAGGCTTTGAACAATCAATTCTACGCGCACGTGGCGGAACAAAAGAGGAAAAACCCGATCAAAAGCTGGGCCGAAGGATGCCAAGACTACGTGAAACACCTGAGGAAATTAATGGTGCGATCTTTACTGACGCTCTCTCTCTTCGCACATCGCACTGACTGTACGACGACCTTTCTCTGACTCTCTCTAACTCTCTCTCTCTCTCTCTCTCTCTCTCAACACCCGATGGAACAACTATTTAGAGCGACTTCAAAGACGTATTTGAAGAAGAAAACGAACACGACAACGACGACGAAGGAGAGAAAACCAATTCCGACGATTCCGACGACGACGGAGAACCGAAAACGTCTATTTTTGGCAACTTACCGAAACCGACGGCGTTTGGGACCGGTGCGAGTAATCCGTTTGGCGCGCCCGGCGGCGGCGGCGGCGGCGGCGCTTCGTCCTTGTTCCCACCGGCGGGAGGGGCGAAGAGCGCGAGTAATCCGTTTGGAGGCACTTCGGCGGCGTTCCCGAAATTCCCCGCTGGCGGCACCATCGCGCAACAGGCGAAAGAAGAGGAAGACGACGAGGAACCGGAACGACCGCCGTCGCCGTCCACCGCGGAAGCGACTGGCGAAGACGACAAAGAATTCGTAGACATGGAAAAGCAAAAAGTGAAACTGTACGTAAAAAAAGAAGCCTCCGAACCGTGGGCGGATCGAGGCGTGAACAGATTACAATTTAGACGAGAAAAAGGAGACGCGAAAGGCGCGTGTCGCATATTAATGAGAACGTCCATAGGGAAGGCTGTGGTTAATGCGAATTTATACGACAACATGAGCGTGACGTTTGCGGAGCAAAAGGATAAAAAAGACGGGTCAATGAAGAAAACAGGGGTAATTTTGACTATTTTCAACGCGTGCGAGAATAGCGAGAAGCAAATTGTGCTTCTCAAGTTAGGATCTCAGGAAGCTGTGGAAGAGCTCCACGGATTAATCGTGAAGAATACGAAAAAGTAATGCGAAGAAGCGTTGTTTGTTTTAAATCGCTCGCGAGTACTCAAAACTAAACTCAAAACATGTTTTACATACGTCTATATACACACGCGCACACTTTACTCCTCTATTTCTTTTCTCTTCTCCATTCTCCGTTTATTCGCGCTCGCGGATAACTCTTCCACGACTTCCCAAGCCGTCGCGCACGCATCTCCCCCTTCGTCGCATAAAGACATCGCTTTTTCCACGGCTTCACTAATCGCGGTCGCCAACGTCTTATCGCTTTCCTCGTCGAACTTTTTCCGCTCCTCTTTGTTCGGAATCTTCATCGCTCTCTCCAGTATCCCTCGACTGTTCATCTCCCCGGTTTCAGCTTCGCACCCCATCGGCCCGCACGGATCTAAATCTTTCAACGGGTCCTCAAACGGATCCACTCTTTTCGCCTTTGCGCGTTCCTTCAGCTCTTCCTCCGAGAGACCGACTTCGTTCATCTTCGGTATCCTTCTTCTCGGTGGTTGTGTGCCTCTCTTGTTTCCTGGGGCGTCGTTCTTCTCTTCTTCCCAGTCGCCGCCGCGCGCGCTTTCCACCGTCTTATTCGTGCGCGTCATCCCAGCTCGCATCGCCGCGTCTTCCAATTCGTCCACCATTTCCCAGGCTGCGCGGCACTCTTTCATCGATTCTTGCGACACCGTAGAGCCGTCGTACTTGTCGTCCTCTTGCTCTTTGCACAGTTGGTTCGCTCGGTCGATCGCTTCGCGCAGCATCAGGCGTAACTTCGGCCGTTCCGGAGGATCTTCCTTCAGCAGTGTCTCTTCGTTCAAGAATGGTTTGTTGTAGAGCACGTCGAAGGCTAACGCCGCGATCCGCGCCTGGTTGGACGTCAAGGACACCGCGTCCGTCCAGTCTTTCTCGTCGTCGACGTCTTTCTCGTCGCCGTTCTCCTCCTCCTTTGGAGTTGCCCTCCTCGCGACGCACAATCTTTCCCGACGATGATGACGATATCTGAGACGCACCGAAAGAGACGACGACGACGACGTCGACGGGGACGTCGAACATCCCCGCGCGGTAGAGGTCGCGCACGACGACGACGACGACGACGAGGAGGAGGAGGAGGAAGAGACGAGTCTCGTCGCGACAACCGAGCGCATCGATCGTTGTTCGGGAGTATCCTCTCGCGCGTCGCTTTTGACGCGAGAACGCGATTGTTCTACGAAAGAGTTCAAAACGACGACGAGAGAGAGAGAGGTTTGAAAACACCGAAAAAAATGCACACGACGTTCTTTTCTCCGAAGGGGGGAAGGGGCGTCTGCGAAACGTGCTCCGTTTCCGTGTGAACAATAATGAATGTTATTACAACTTTACACTCCCCTTTCTTTCTTTCTCTCTCTCTCTCTCTCTCTCTCTCTGTTTCTCTTTCCTAAAAGAGAGATGAAGATATGTAAAAAGGAACTTAAAGAATGCGCGCAAATGTGTTTCCGGGGTGATGTGTTCTTTTCTTAATAGCCG
>MDSZ01009741.1_pt1 | contig 16053 bp, 7 predicted proteins | sample 811201 | NCBI WGS metagenome assembly MDSZ01 (sample SAMN05326647, study PRJNA326480) | marine metagenome | isolation source: seawater | place: Indian Ocean: North | collected 2010
AAGGACGGCAGGCTGGACATAGATGCCCTCAGGTCTGCAGTAGGCAGCGATACCGCTGCAATGATGATAACGAACCCCTCGACCCTGGGGCTGTTCGAGATAGAGATATCCGAGGCAGCCAGAATAGTCCACGAGGCTGGCGGGCAGATGTACTACGACGGTGCTAACTTCAACGCGATAATCGGCAAGACCGACCCCGGTCTGATGGGCTTCGATGCTGTTCACTACAACCTGCACAAGACATTCAGCCAGCCCCACGGAGGGGGCGGCCCGGGGAGCGGACCAATAGGTGTCAAGGCCCACCTCTCAAAGTTCCTGCCAACCCCAATTGCATCCAGGAGGCCGACCCAAGAGGGCGATCCAGCAGGGGTGGGAGACGGCCACTGGTACTTCTGGGAGGACGTAGGCGAGAATAGCATTGGCAAAGTCCAGCAGTGGAACGGCAATGCAGGAGCAGTCGTAAGGGCATGGGCATTCTATAGGCGGTACGGACGCGATCTCGAGAGGATGAGCGAGCACGCCGTACTCAACTCCAACTACCTGAGGCACAAGATCATGAACCCCTCCCCCGAAGTGGCAGAGGGCATCCACTGCATGCCCGCAGAGGGCGCCGTCTCAGACGTAGTGATGCACGAGTTCACACTCTCAATGAGCCCGCTGAAGGAACTAAACGGGGTGACGGGTAAGGATGTTGCCAAGAGGCTCCTGGATTACGGCTACATGTCGCCTACCCTCTACTTCCCTCAGATAGTTCCTGAGTGCCTAATGATAGAGCCAACTGAGACGGAGTCCAAGGAGGTTCTGGACAAGTTCGCATCCGACTTCCACTCAATACTCTCCGAAGACCCCGATACCGTGACCTCTGCCCCACACACCACGCCCGTGAGCAGGGTGGACGAGGTCTGGGCGGCTAGGAATCTAGTTCTAAGGCACCCCGGTCAGGACCCCGGGAAATAGCGAAGCGAACAATACCCCTCTCCCCCTCGGAGGCACATGGAGGCACGCCAGGACCGGTACTGGCTTCTAGGTGAGCCCGGTTGGTGGGGGCTCGGGGAAACAATGCCCCCCGAATTCCGTACCGGTGAGCTCCCGCCTCCCGAGGGATGGGTTAGCACAACGCCCAGAGTGGGAAACTTCGGATGGTGCAGGCAGAGGCTGAGGCCTCTGGCCTGGCCCCTCCTCAGGCCCATGGCCTGGGCCCCACTATTCTTAGCGACATCTGCAATTCCACTGGCCCTTCCAGGAAGGACCCCGTTCGACCAGGCCTTGGCAGTCGGGCTCTTCGCTATTTCTTGGTCGCTAGTTTTCTTCCCAATTCTTTTCGCCAGGAACTCCCAGCCCATGTCGGCAGGCGGATTGCTATCCCTCCCCGTGGACACCATATCGCTGGGCCTTGCAGCAGCTGTATTCCCTCTCCATTTCTATTACCACCCTATGGCCGGATGGGTCTCCTATGCCCTGTGCTGGGTAGCATACTTCAGGACGGTCATGCTGGTTCAGGCTGCTATGCTAGTTCCACCAGCGAGATTCCTGCTGCCAGTGGAACCGAGTGACTGGGAGCCCTCCCTCCAAGATCCTTGGGAGCGGCAATCAGGCTCGTGGGGCAGGAAGGAGATTGCAAGCGCTCCGGCGCGTTTCGGGAGGCTAGTGATCTCGGGCACGTCTCGCTCCGGACAAGACTTCCTCTCGCTTGCCTTCGTGCATAGCTCAGGATTCGTCCAGGACCCTTTCCATGAAGGGCACGATCCTTCTTCTGGCGTCCAAGAGGCGCTGGAATCGCCAATCCCTATATCGGGACTGCAGTGGCCGAGCAATTTCCTAGTCCACTCGGAGGAAGAGTAGAGGGTCTTGCAACGGCAGGCATTTGAACCTCCCACCTTCCGAAGTGGCATGGACATATGCGTGGTCCTAGGATCGAAGTCCGACATGCCCGTCGCGGAGAAGTGCAGGGCAATTCTGGAAAGGTTCGACGTAGACTACGAGATCAGGGTGGCATCCGCCCACAGGGCCCCGAAGTACCTCGAGGGAATCATAGAGTCAGCCGAGTCCTCCGGTTGCAAGGTTTTCATCGGTATGGCAGGGGTCGCTGCTGCCCTACCGGGAGTAATCGCTTCAATGACGACCAAGCCAGTCATAGGAGTCCCAGTCGGCGGAAAGGTCCCTCTGGACTCGCTTCTGTCCATAGTGCAGATGCCCCCTGGGATGCCCGTCGCTACGGTGGGGGTGGACAGGGGGGACAACGCTGGAGCTCTAGCGATCCAGATCCTCGCCTCCAGCGACGATGGCCTATCATCTGCATACTCCGAATACAGGTCAGAGATGACTAGCAAGGTAATTCAGGACGACGAGTCCATTCAGGGGTGAGCGGCCCCATGGACACCCAGGTTCTGATCGATGAGGCGATCGAGTCCCTTCAATCCCAGATAGACGACACGGCGATAATCGCCTGCTCTGGTGGCATAGATAGCACAGTTGCAGCGGTTCTGGCCCACAACGCCGTTGGCAGCATGCTTCGATGCGTGTACGTGGACACTGGTCTGATGAGGGAGGGAGAGTCAGAGGAAGTGGAGTCAATGTTCTCGGAACTAGGGATAGACCTCAGAGTCGTGGACGCATCCCAGAGTTTCTTCAGAAGCCTCTCAGGGGTCGTTGATCCCGAGGAGAAGCGGAAGGAGATCGGGGAGCAATTCATCAGGGTTTTCGAGGAAGAGCAGAGGATCTGCGAGGCGAAGTACCTCGTCCAGGGGACCATAGCCCCGGACTGGATCGAGTCAGGCGGTGGCGAGAGGGACGTGATCAAGTCGCACCACAACGTAGGAGGGCTCCCAGAGGACGTCGACCTCGATATAGTGGAGCCACTAAGGGAGTTCTACAAGGACGAGGTCCGTGCAATGGCCAGACACCTAGGAATCCAATCCAGTGAGAGGCAGCCATTCCCCGGACCGGGCCTGGCGGTAAGGGTGCTGGGAGAAGTCACCCCAGATCGAGTTGCCTCTTGCAGGGAGGCCTGCCACATCGTGGAGAAAAGGATCAGGGAGGCCGCCTCGGATGGACGCTGCGACCTCCCGTGGCAGTACTTCGCCGCACTCCTGCCAGTCAGGAGCGTGGGAGTGCACGGAGACGTAAGGGTGCACGGGGAGACCGTAGTGGTCAGGGCAGTGACCAGCCTAGACGGAATGAGCGCTCGGTACTCCGATTTGCCCCAGGACCTGCTAGCCGAGATCAGCACCGAAATCACCAACTCCCTGAAGGGCCAGGTAAACAGGGTTGTCTACGATATCACGCACAAGCCACCCGGAACAATCGAGTGGGAGTAGTCCGATTCTTTGATGAAGGTGTGGAGCTGCCGCAGGCCGGGCCGACATAGCTTAGTTGGTGGAGCGGTGGACTGTTAATCCACAGGTCGCAGGTTCGAGTCCTGCTGTCGGCGCCACAAAACAGTCATACTGCACAACTTGGTGATCATGCCGGGAAAACGGATTTAAGCTCCCAGCTCCGGTAAGTGGCATGAGAAGCAAACAAGCACTTTCTATCGCCATCGTCGCCTTCCTTCTGCTGCCCGGATGCCTCCAGCCAGAAGACGAGGCCACAGAGCCAGCCGTGGAATCTGACCCATTGGCGGACGGAACGAACGAGACCCAGGGAGACTCCCAGGACTTGCTTCCTGTACCCATCCCCGGATGCACAAAGCCAGACGCACTAAACTTCGACGCTTCAGCGACGGCTCTGGACAGCTCTTGCGTTTTCAGGATCCCCATCGATGCCGTAATGCTCGCCTCTGGGTCAGTAGTAGACTCAGTAATTTCGTTCTCCACGGGGGGCAGCGTGGATACGTCCTTTATGATATCCAGCGACATGATCTCTATGCACGTTAGCGAGATTGACGAAGGCCTCCTTTTCATCAGGGTTTTCGACAGCCTGATCGGCCAGACGCTGAGGGTCTACGACTTGCCATCTTCTCACGTTTGGTGCCTGGGCATGGGCAACGACGTGAGCAACTCCACACAGGACTGCCTGTCCGGCCAACAGCTCCAAGACGACTCTGACTCTCTCTCCGCATGGATGGACACCTCTAGCTACAGCTCGGCATTCGGAGATGCCGGGGAAGCACCAGAGATGGCTGCCATCTCAGGCCTCTCCCTCCTGCTGGAAACATTCTCCTCGGCATCCCCCCTTGTGTGGGAGGAGGCACTGGGGGCCACGGTCGACAACCAGATTTTCTACACCACAACCGACACGGCACCCCCAATTGCCATAGAGCTCTCAGTTAACCCCTCCACCGCCAGGGTCTCGTACGTCAGGGTCGACTTCGAAAACTCGACTTACACGATTTCTCAGGACGAGGATTACGACGAGGGCTCAGTTCCAGACAGCCAGCGCCTGCCAATGTCGATAGACTGGGAAGGTAGAATCGGCGGAAGCCACTACTCGATGCAATGCTCTACGGATTACGGATTTGCCGCCTTCCAATTCCTCTACATCGAAAGCTCATGGGGAAAGGGCCCCTTCCTCCTCGACTACGGGGAGGCCATATCGATCCCGGATTTTGACTGGTCCGCTGACTGCTCGAATCCGCTGGAGGGGGCATTCTCCGAGGAGCTAGCCTCCGGTTCGATCGCAGTGACATACTCACCGGGTGACGGCAGCACAGATGGTCTGGCCCTGGAATCCATAGTCTACTTCGAGGAAGGGGGAAGGCTCTACGAGGGATTCGATGTATGGGCGATGGACAGGCAGGACTGCGCGGACGACGGAGGGTCCACGGAGGACGACTTCACACAGTACGTAACTTGGTCCTCCCTGTACGATGCCTGCATGTACTACGACGTCGACTGGTTCTTCCAGCAGAACTACACCGCCGAGACAGATCACTGGTGGGTCGAATACAACTACTGCGAGTGGGAGGGGGGCACGGAGTACGGGGATACCAGGTGGTACTGCACAGACCGCGATGACGGGGAGGATGGGTTCGATGACTGGTGGTACTACTGCGAGCTAGACACGACAGAGGACATATGGCACTGCACCGATGATTTCGGGCAGTCTCCAGATTACGAATTCACCGATGGAAACGACTGGTACGGCCAAGATGGCGAGGACCTAGGCGAGGCATTCTGCATATCAGTAGAAGGCTGGGACGACTCTGACTACTGCTCGCCCACCGAGATGGGGGACTACCAGCTGGCCCAGACCGACCACGGAGTAGTAGCTATCCCGCTTAGGGAAGTCCACACGATGACGTTCCTCTGTCCCGACGGAACGGAGATAGAAATGCACGAGATAGGGGACATGGTGGAGGACTGCCCTCCATTCCCCCCCGGAAACGACCTTCCAGCCGACGAGCCATTCTCCTTCAGATGCTTGAATGGCGAACTAATCCCGGTATTTATGGTAAATGACGGATCCGATCACTGCCCAGACGGAAGCGATGAGGGCGTCGAGGGACACCCAGATAGATCCCCTGAACCACCAGTGATGCTCTGGGACTGCTGGACAGACATTTTGCCCATGCTCAGATCGGAAACCAATCCCACCGAATCGCAATACAGGGACGCCAAGCACTCATCCCCGCACCCGGAGTGGTGCGGTTCCGAGCTGGGACCAGAATGGCATGACTACGAAGCGGCGGATGACCAGCCGTCAATGGACTCCCTGTCCGGGGCATTCTGGATCAACGACTCTTACGAAAGCTCCTGGCTCATGCTACACTCAAACGGTGACTTCGACTTTGGATATTCTTCCATCGCCCAGGACGATTGCAATGACATGGGCTACGTTTGGGAAGAAGATTACGAAATCTGCATCATCGAAGCAGGCAGCTGGGGAGCAGACGACCAGATGATCTCCATCCATGGCGAGTTCTTTGGCAGGTACCATCTGGACGGGGACTTCATTTGGGTCGGGGAAGCCGTGAGTGAGGAATACTTCTCAGGGGGTCCAGAGCCTGTCCCAGTATGGGCCTGCTACAACGAATGGGCGGAGATGCACGAGGTCTACGTTGAGGACAACACTGGTGTCCCAAGCGACTCCCGCATCGAGTCCTCCCAAGACCAGCCTGTTCCAGAATGGTGTGAGTCGGAGGTGGATTACGCAGAGATTGACGGATTCTCCTCTGACTCGTCATCCGAGTCCTCACTAGCAGGGGACTATTGGATTCATACGGATTTCGGGGATGATGAATACAGGAAAACGGCGATCACCTTTAGCTCAGATAGCCAGATCAGGCAGAAGCTAGCCGATTCCAGCGTAGATGAGTGCTCCGATTTCGGGGGAACGTACGACCCCCTCACGCAGGTCTGCACCATGCAGATGGGAATGACCTGGTCCGCAAGCGAGACGCTTATCCAAGCAGAGTACGACGATGGCACTTGGTCAGAGGTCATGCACGTTAGATACGAGCTGTCGCAGAACGGCAGCGAGGTCTACATGTGGAACGCTTTCGAGATGATGCCTCAAGACGATGACGATTTCGGAGAGGACGAACCAGAAATGGAGAACACCTTCTACGAGGGGTATGGCGAAGTGGAGTACGAGACTTTCTCCTTCACCGCGGCAGAGGATGGGGAGCATTCCATAGCCTCCGACCAGGATAACGACGGTTACCTGTACCTCTACCAAGCGCCCTTCGACCCGGACTACCCCCTCGATGGGGTCATCGTCTCCCAGGATGACCACGGATATGGCTCCCTCATAGTCTGGGACCTGGTCTCCGGGATCGAATACGTGGTGGTGACTACCCTCTACGGCGAGGATTACGGGTCGATGGAATTTGACAACACGATCACCTCCCCGTCAGGAGCGGTTACCGAGTGGAGCGGCTCCATTGACGCTTCATCGCCCACATTCATCAGACCCGAAGGCTACTGGGACGACAGCCAAGACCATGGTGGCGAGTCCGGATTTGACTGCCATGGCTACTTAATCCCAGAGAACAGGACCAACGACGGCTTCGCGGACTGCTTTGACGGCAGCGACGAGGGTTGGCACCTCCCATTCGTTGCAAGCGGAGTGGTGGGGAGCTCCGACTACGGCCCTCTAAACGACCTATCCGTGATCCTGCCTCTCGTCCAGCCAGGCAGCGACTCATCCATAGTTCTGAGCCTGAACTCCAGCCAGAATTTGGCCACTGTCCTCGAAGACGCATCTACTGGCGCGATCACGTACTCCTTTTCCACACAGATCCCATGCAACTGCGTCTTTGTGTTCGAGGACTCCGACGGCGATGGCCGAGCTTCCTCTGGCGACTGGTGGACATTCTGGGTCTGGGATCTGGACGAGGGCTGGTCATTCACGGAAGAGGCGACCTTCTACGACCAGGCAGCTGACGATTTCGTCGTGTCGAGCACGACTAGCAGTTAGGTTGGATCTCATCATTTCCAGTAATGCGCCATTGAATCTCGTTCACACGACCCTCAACACTCATTTGCCATAGCCCCTCAGGGCATTCATGGCCAACAGGCAGACGGCAGATGGAGTGATCGAGGCGATCGAGGCTTCCGGAAGGCACTATAGGGACAGCATACCGATGATTGCGAGCGAGAACATACTGAGCCCGATGGTCAGGAGAGCCTGCGACTCCGATCTGCACGGACGCTATGCTGAGGGCCTTCCGGGTAGGAGATACTACCAGGGCTGCGATGACTTCGACACCATAGAGGAGATGGGCATAGAAAGCGCCAAGAGGGTATTCGATTGCCGCTTCGCGAACATACAGTCAACTTCTGGGACCAACTCGAACATGGGGGCCCTGAAGTCCCTGGCCAAGCCCGGGGAGAAGATAACGGCAGTCTCTACTGCCGACGGGGGACACATCTCGCACGCTAGGATGGGTGCGGTGGGGGTAAGGGGACTGGACCTGATCACGTACCCGTGGAACGAGGAGAGGATGGAGCCGGACATAGACGCAGCATCGTCAATGATCAGGAAAGAGGAGCCGTCAGTAGCCCTTTTCGGGCAGTCCGTATTCCTGTTCCCGACCCCTCTGGAGGAGCTCGCCGATGCCGCACACGAGGTCGGTGCCAAGGTAATGTACGATGCCGCTCATGTTCTCGGGCTAGTTGCAGGCGGGCAGTTCCAGGACCCTCTCAGGGAGGGTGCTGACGTTATGACCGGAAGCAGCCACAAGACGTTCCCCGGACCGCAGGGCGGATTCGTGATATCGGACTCCGAAGACGAGAAGCTACACCGGAGGCTGAACAGCGGGATCTTCCCCGGGGTATGCTCATCTTACCATCTGCATCACGTAGCTGGAAAGGCGGTCGCACTGTCAGAGTTTGAGGAGTTCGGGGAGTCATATGCCAGAGACATCGTGACAAATGCGCAGGCCCTAGGTGAGTCGCTGGCTTCGGAGGGCTTCGACGTAATCGCAGAGGATAGGGGTTTCACAGAGAGCCATCAGGTCGTAACTAGGCACGGGGAGACCGACTCAGGTGCGGGCAAGGTGGCAGCAGCAACTCTAGAGAAAGCCGGGATAATCACTAACATGAACATGCTTCCTGGCGATACGAAGGCACTTTCTCCCAGTGGATTGAGGCTCGGTACCCCCGAGCTAACCAGGATCGGGATGGGCACCGAAGAAATGCAGGACGTAGCCAGATTCTTCGCCCGGGCCCTGCTAGATGAGGAGGACCCCTCATCAGTCAGGGCTGACGTGAAGGAGTTCAAGGGCCACTTCCAGACCGTGCAATACTGCTTCGAGCCAGGACCTGCATACCCCGGACTGTGACCCTTGCGTAACATATTCATCCGGTCACTGCCCGACCAGTGCATGCACCATAGGTACCTGCTAGCGATATCCTTGTCGTTGCTGATGGTTTTGCCAGGCTGCTCGGCCCCGGATGGCTCCACATCAGAGGGCCAAAATGACCCAGATTGCGAGCAAGAACCCTCCTCTCCAGAGTGCTTCGATGACTATGTCTCAGAGGGTGACTGCTCCTCGACGCAGGTGTTCAATGGCCAGTCGTGCAGGGCGATGCTAAGGCCCGAGATGCTAGACTTCGGAGAGGGAGAAATCTTCTTGCAGGTCGGGTCAGAGATGCAGACCCTGACCCCGAGCTTCGTCGGTGACGCACCCAGCTCTTGGGCGTCAAAACCGGAGCTTCCCGAGGGAATCCAAATCGACCCGGAATCCGGCGAGATTTGGGGCACGCCCTCAAACCAGTCATCAGCGATGACTTACACAATTCTAGCGACCAACGCAGCAGGAACCGCATCTGACACCATCGAGATCACCGTCCTCCCCGTACCAGTAAAGTCCTTGGAAATGGAGTCGGACCACATCCACTGCAGGCTCGGCCAGGAGTGCAATTCCAAAACCCCTTCCCACACGGGGGGAGATCCCGCAGAATGGCGCTCTGAACCCCCACTCCCGAATGGCCTGTCTCTCGACGTCGACGGATCCATTTCTGGAACTCCTTCGGCTATAGGCGACAGCAACCACACCATAACGGCAGCTAACGCAGGGGGATGGGCCTCTGACGTCCTAAGGGTGACCGTAACTCACCCACCTCCAGTAGCTCTAGACTACGGATCCACGCTGTTCTCTTTCACCATAGGTCAGCAGCTCTCAATTACCCCCGCCCTTAGCGGCGGTTCCGCAACGTTCTGGCTGGTTCAGCCAGAACTTCCTGCAGGCATTTCAATCTCCTCTTCAGGGGTAATCTCCGGTTCCCCAGAAGACATTCAGGACGCAATCGAGTACACCATCTCGGCAGAGAACCAAGAAGGCTCGGTCCAGACGACAATATTCGTAGAGGTCGTAGATATCCCAGCCTCTCAACTGGCTTACCCAGAGGCATCACTCGGACTCCAAATCGGCGAATACATGGCCCAAGTGATGCCTTCATGGGTCGGTGGCAACCCTACCTCTTGGGAGGTGCACCCGCCCCTGCCTGAGGGATTGGCGCTCGACCAGTCTAACGGGGCAATCAGCGGGACCGCCTCACAGGTTCAAGGATGGAGCACTCACACGGTTTGGGCGAACAACTCGGGAGGAACCAGCTCAACAGAGATCTCTTTCGAAGTGATCAGCCTCCCTCCAAGCTCCCTATCTTGGGGGTCAAACGAGTACGCTCTCGCATCCAACGAGTCAGCTTCTATCCAACCGATATACAACGGGCCAGCAATAGAATCCTGGGAGGTCCACCCAGACCTCCCCACCGGACTCCAGCTCACCCAATCAGGATCAATCGAGGGCACCCCCACATCCCGGTCCGGATGGGCCGAGTACAAAGTCTGGGCGAACAACTCGGGAGGATCATCCCATAGCACCATCTGGATAGGCATACACGACCTATTCGCCGACCAGGAGGACATCCTACGGGGTATGGGGATGACGAGCTGGGGGGGCTGGCCCTCCCCAGTGCTCCCAATCGGCGAGTGGTCTTTCCCCATAGGATTCGCAGAGGGAGGGTACACCTCGGACATCCCCGTCATCTCCGCCAGCCATGTCGGGAAGGGCAGGATGATAGGTTTCGGTCACGAGGGCTGGGTCACTGGAAACGGCCCCTCGGAGACCGATTTCTCCCTCAGAGCTGTCGAGTGGGTGTGCGGCCAGGATGCCGAAGTCGGACTGGCCTTCGGAGCCGGTTTCGACTCCTTCCAAGGAGAACTCGAAGCAGAGGGCCACAACGTCCACCTCTCGGTGACTCCCGACGACCTATCAGGAATAGACTGCCTACTGGACGAGTTCTGGAACGGCCATGACGACCAGGATAACGAGAACATTGTAAATTTCCTCGAATCGGGAGGGGGGCTGATAATGGGCGGTCATGCATGGTACTGGTCCTACTCCAACGTCGACGTCTCCCACAACTATCCCGGGAACAAAATCGCCCACAGCACCGGACTATTCGTTTCCCCAGATTGGGGGGACAATGAAGTAGACCTCAGCGAACCCCCCCATCCACTCAGATGGCCTCGTCTGGCAATAGAGGCGATCAGGTCGGACAGGATCGATGGGCAATCGCTATCGGGCGAAGAAGCGAGCGTCGCCGACGACACACTCTCAATTTGCACCAGCGTCGTCTCCCTAGACTTCTCTGACTTCTGGGCCCCACTCAGGGAGGTAGTCAACCAGACTGGATGGACAGTAATCGAGTACGGAACCCTGTGGGAGGACGTCGGATATGACCTCGGAGTGGATCCAGTTGCCGACACTCTCCTAAGAGTGGAGGCGGCACTGGCATTGGGCCTTCCTGCGAACGAGCTTACTGCCCACCCCAGTCACACAGAGTTCCCCGGGGAGGTGCCGGCAAACGCGAGTCGAGTGACTAGAACCGTAACCATCGACGGAAACCAGAGCGGACTGCCGTCTAACTTCGGCTATGCATCCGCCAGGGCGCATCTCAGGATGACAACCGGCCTTTATGCAGCTGCAGGGGAGGTGGTCACCGTCACCCTCCCTAACGAAGCGGTTCAATCGGGTGCCTACGTCCTAGTTGGAGCTCATAGCGACAAGCTCTGGGGGAAGGAGCAGCTTCATAGGCACCCAGAGATTACCAGGTGGTGGTACGTGGATGAAACTTCTATGGAAGTGGGCAACGCTTTCGGAGGACCCATCTACATAGCAATAGAGGCAGGATCGTCCCTCGGAGACTTCCAGGTCACCCTCTCCAATGCCGTCCCGGCTCCCAGCTACCTCCTAGGGGAGACCGATCTGACAGACTGGCTAGACCAGATTCGACACGAACCAGCACCTTGGGCCGAGATCGGGAGCGATCAGTTCATCCTGACGGTCCCCAGCCACGAGATCAGGCAGCTGGAAAACCCAGACGAGCTGATGACTTGGTGGAGCCAGGCTCTGTCGATGGAGCACGAACTGTATGGCTTCCTACCATGGCCAAGGGTGGAGAGGGCCGTATTCGACGCACAGATCTCAGCAGGATGGATGCACTCGGGATACCCATTCATGGCACATGACCTAAGCGTGTCTGGAGTTGTAAACGTGACCCATATGAGCCAGGAGGGGGATTGGGGGATGTTCCACGAACTGGGGCACAACCACCAGTGGATGCCGTCGACACTACCCGGAACCACGGAGACTGGGTGCAACTTCGCCAGCGTATACCTGATGGAGGAACTAGTAGGGATTCCAGGCCACCAGGCCATAGAACCTGAGCGGAGGGAAACTAGGATGAGGGCCTACTTCGACAACGGAGCAAACATAGCCGACTGGTCGGTATGGGTCGCACTAGACACTTACCTGATCATCAAGGAAGAGTGGTCCTGGTCCCCGATCACCAACGCTCTCTCCGTGTACTATGACCTCCCAGAATCCGAGGTCCCGGTGGGCGACGACGCGGAGTTCAACGCTTGGGTGCTCCACCTTTCCAACTCCACGGGATACAACCTCGCGCCCTATCACGCTGCTTGGGGGTTCCCAGTATCGGACAATACGTTCCAAGCCCTCGAGGGCCTACCTGTGTGGGTAGAAGATCCGCTCCGGGGGGAGTACTTCGAGTACGAGGCAATCCTCAGGAACCTCTACTCGCCGAGCATTTCGGGAGCAAACTCGAACAACATCAGCTGGGAAACCTACGACAACGGCACCAATGTCACTCTGACCGTATTCTACGGGACCTCTGACGGAGGCGAACAGGCATCATCCTGGTCTAACAGCATAGTTTTCGGCAGCACTGGGGTCGGCAACGAATCCCAGGAAATCACAGGGCTAACTTGCTGCGGGACCGATTACTACGCTAGGATTAGGGCTTCGAACGGAGCCACCGAGACCTGGTTCGGACCGATAAGCTGGACTACCGACTATCTGCCCGACTGATTGACTTGAGCAACCCCTCAAGTGAAATCCCTGGAATGTACTTCTCATGCAGGTAAGCCAGTGGGATCCAGGCCAGCGTATGCCCTATCGTAACAGCGAATGCCAGAACCATGCCGAGCCTAGGCTCTCCGTCCATCATGATTGCAACTAGGCCTAAAACCGCGAAATGAGAGACGTAGATCGTAAGAGAGAGCCTCCCAGCAGGCTCTAGGAAAGAAAGCCTATCCCCCAGAGTTGGATCGCCCCCTTGGGCCTCACTACCCTCTAGCAATCTCATCATGAGGGCCACCATTGTACCAGAAACGACAAGGAATGGCATGCTAGCAGGGAAGAATGTGAGAACCGCATCACCAGAGGTGAGGGCCCAAGCTTCTCCTTCTAATACAGCTATTACGATAGTAACGACAGTGGCAAGAAGCCCCATCGCGACACCCTTCTCCCTAAAGCTACTTTTTGGCCCAAAATCATGCAGGATAGTCCCTAGAATTACGAAGAACAGCCAAGGGGCCGCTGGATAGGTTCCGTTCCACAATAGCCTAGCGAACCATTCTTCGGGCCCATCAGAATCCACTCTCTGGAACCAAGTCATTTCTGATCCTGCAACTCCCGACAGGAGGATAGGCGAAGCACAGAGGACGAGAACTCCGAGAGACCTCTGCGAAATGGTCATCCTCACTATTATCGGAGATAGCAATGCCGCAATGGCTAGCAAGGTCAGAACCCCGGGGGTGTGCCACTCGAACCTACCGCCCCTCTCAACGTTGAGGAGGACGTTTACAAGTAGTTGACAAATGAAAAGGAGGATGACCCTAGGAATAATCCAGTATGCCCATTGGGTCCCAGAGTGCCCACCCTCTAACCTCCTTCTGGCACTACCATACATGCCCCAACCAGATATGGTCACGAAGAGTGGTGCTGCCATTCCCCCGAAAGCAGCTGCTACGAATGCGGCTGGATGGCCAACAGTCACTCCCTCTGGAGGGACAATGGCTGCCGTATGCACCTCTACCATGAACAGTACAGCTATTGCCCTGACTCTGTCTATGTGCCTAAGCCTCAATCAGACCACCGCCTCCCGACTGGCCAGCCAGTCACTATTCCGCTAGGGAAGCCGCGATTCAACCCTTCTGAAGGCCCTACTCCTGCTCTTCAATACCGGTTTCGTCCTCAGGGCCCTTTGCCACTTCTCCACCAAGGCCAAGCATGGACCTAGTCTCGGGTATCGACAGCCCCCATCCGATGGAACCAATCGCACCGACGTACATCAGGGCTATAGCGACATGAAGGTAAACTAGAGGAGCACCAGCATCCCCTCCGAAGTTGGTCCAACCCATCGGTCCTAGGTTCTCTGATACCAGTCCCGTGTAGTTTGCAGCTCCCTCGTCATCAATTTCGCTGAATGTGTGTATCTCGAAGACAGGCATAGACTCTGTGCTATTCTCCGAAATATCCGGATTCAAATTCCCAGGCCCCCTTAGATCAAGGTGGAAGACTACCTCTGCCTTACCGTACATAATAGCGGTCGTGATCGGCTCGACCTTGAGGTCTATGTTCGCCTCCAGGTATACGGGGAGAGCTCCTGGAATAACGTCCACGAAAGTCGAGGAACCAATCAGCTTCCCTTGGATCTGGGTATTGGACGGGTTAACCGTGACCGTATGCTCTATCATGTCTATACCCTTGTGCGTGGTTTCCCCACCCACCACCGAAGTCCCGATTGCATATCCCGCTACATTCAGGTTGAACGGGTCATTAGGGCTGGCCAATCCTCCAACGGTCCCCATCAGGGAAGTCTCGTTGTTTCCAGCGTGATTAGTGAGCAATGCGCTAGCAGCATGGCCCCCACTAGCCCCCTCTTCTCTATGAGGCGCCCTCCAAGTCAAGTGCTCCGTCATTCCGTATACTTGGCCCGGATCGCAAGGAAGATCGTATCCGATGAAAGCCCCACTGGAGTCGTAGTCGAAGTCGCAAGTTCCGTCACCATCGGAGTTGATGTATCCCTGAGCCATCCTCTGGCCTCTCGTTTCTTCCGCGGTGCTCATCTTGTACACCGACCTGTCCCCAGTACTGATTCCCCCCGAACCATAGTACGTGGCGTTAGTCTCAAGGCTATTCCACGAGAAGAATCCGAAGTAGGCGCTCACAGCATCATCCCAACCATATAGCCAGTTGCTAATGGGCATCGAGTAGTAGGCGGTGTTGCCCGTCACGAAGTTCAGCAGCACAGGCATCACTATGTCGAAGTAGAAGTTAGCTACCCAGTCCCTTAGTGCTTGAGCAGCTTCCACTGGGATATCGTAAAGGGATGCTACGTATGCATCGTCCCAAACGTGCTGCACTCCTTCTGAGTCGGGAAGCGACATTCCCGAGAGCTCACCGTACATGAATGCCCGAGGGAAGTCCCCCTTCAGGCCTATAACCGGGTCATTTAGGATGAAGTCGGACTTCTCCATGCTCAATGCAGCGCTTCCGACGAAGTCACCTCTGTTGAGGCCTATCGGGATGTGAGTCCCCCCAAGTGGGTCGAAGTCGCCGAAAGCAGTAAGCCACCAGTCGTTTGAATTCATTGTCCCTTGGCCCCCAGTGAGGATTAGCTCGAACTCCATGGGGGTGTAGCCCCCTATTTCCAATCCGACCCAGGGCACCACGTAGTCCGCCAGCGCCCCAATGGTTAGCAGCCCTAGGCCGTATGTTTCCATTGCTGCGAAGTAATCCCCCCCCTGAAGTGGAAGCAGCAGGCCCACAACCATCCCCGGCAGGGGTATCCCGCTAATCTCGACTGAGCTCAACAGGCCAACGCTATCGTTGAACAGGAGGTTCTCCAAGACGCCTTCGTCCCACGCCCCGACTGTGATTCCCGTTGCAGTCTCGAACCTCTCATCTAGTTGAGGAGTCTGGTTGTTAATTTCCGCTCCACCTCCAAGACTAGCAAATATTGAGGCGGCTAGCGAATAGACAGCCAAATCAGTATGCTGAATATCAGCTGGGTCTTCACTACCCGAGTAGCCCAGAAGAGCAGCTCGAACTGGGGTTACTGTATCGCTAGGTGCACCCATTCCCGCGATTAATAGTGGACCCATGTCGCATGTTAGAGCAATGCAGTTGCCATCAGCGTCTTGGGCATTGTAGAAAATCGACTTAATCACAGAGGTATTCCAAGTACCAACACCCGACGATCCATCTGTGCCTGCAAATGACTCGTTTAGCATGGCATACTCTGCTACTGCGCTCATGTTTCCGAACACGAACTTGCCCCCACCGGCAGCCACCGCAGT
>MDSZ01192901.1_pt1 | contig 16052 bp, 23 predicted proteins | sample 811201 | NCBI WGS metagenome assembly MDSZ01 (sample SAMN05326647, study PRJNA326480) | marine metagenome | isolation source: seawater | place: Indian Ocean: North | collected 2010
TGAGTTGGAGACTATTTTGGTATCGTGTGGGTGAATTTTTAACTTTACTTTGGATATTTTTTGTATTCGGACTACTTATGGTATTAGGTAATGTCTGATAAACATCCACTAATAGATGTTGTAATGGATTTATTTGATGGTGTCTTACTTGATGATTATGGTTGGGAACACTACAAAGTAAAGGGTAAAGATTATGATATTAGATTTGACAGGAGTAGGTTAGAGTGGGCATGTGATTGTCCAGCTTTTAAATTCCGTAGGAGACATAAGATTAAATATTGTAAACATATCTTAGAAATACAAGAAAGAAATCTGGCACGACGCAGTGGCCGTGCAGGTGCCAGAGTGGTCTAATGGGGTGGATTGCAAATCCATTGTTCGCAGGTTCGAATCCTGTCCTGCACTCAAACAATAAAGGAATTACAAATGGAAAATACTAATTTAAATTCTTATCAATCAATACCATGTCAAAAATGTGGTAGGTTGGTAAATAACGTGGGAGAGAAAGCAATAAAGGTTACATGCTCTTATTGTGTTTTATCGTTAGTCGGTCTTCCAAAAGACTCACCAAATAAAACCTATAAACCCACTGGTCGTCCAGCTGGTTGGCATTTCATGTCGGAGTTTGTTGATAAAGACGGTAATGTTTTTCATAAAGGTAAGGAACAACCAAAATTAAAAGGAACATTACCACCAACTAAAATAAAACCTGTTAAGAAAAAAACTAAACGTAGGACTCAACAACAAATTTTGCTAGATAGAGATAAAGAAAAGAAAGCCGCTCTTAAAAAAGCCGCTAAAAAACAACAAAACTTTTTAAATCACAAATTTGGAGACTAGATGTGGGAGCGAGAGCAAGTAAGTTTGAAAAAATACTTATCTGATATAAGTTATAACATACAAGAATTAAGAGTTGTATTAGATGAGTTATATATGAATGAAGAATTTGAGGATGACAACAAATGGGCGTATCAGAGGGTTGTTCATTCATGTGATAAACTTAATGTGATAAGAAAAGATTTAGAGATGTTAACAGAAAGGGTGACGGAAAACAATGTTTGAGATTATAGTAATACTTTTGTTGTTTTATATTGCCAGTAACATGAACGATAATAATAGACCGAGATTTTAATGAGTGAATTAATTCATTTAATAAAACACGTCATTGGTTTTTGCGGTGAGCACTCACATCCAAGTTTATTGTTAACTAGTGGTGTATTACTGACATCAATGGGTTTGTACTGGACAAGAGTTATTAATTATTTAAAGGATTTATTTTAATGGGGTTTAAAGATAATTTAGTAAAACAAAAAGATGGTTCTTACATTCTTAAATCTAAAACTAAAAAAGCTAAAAAGAAGGGTGTTTGTGCTGAATGTGGTGAAAATTCACAAACAAGAGATTTACTTTATGAGTATAATGCTCAAGATGTGGTATCAGTTAGGGAATATATGGAAGACCATTTAATCAGCTATCCAAAACATAAAAAAATAACGCCAGAGTGGTGTGTCACTTGTAACGCATTAAAATCATATAAAGTTTCATTACATGAAAAAAGTAATTAATTGTTTACACGAAAATAATCCACTTATAAAAAGTCAACTAAAAGAAGTTTCTATTGAAGAGGGTATGAAAATAGCAACAGAGTTATTTGAAATACTAGCTCAACGTAAAGATGGCATTGGTTTAGCGGCCAATCAAGTTGGTATTGACGCTCAAGTCGCTGTTGTAAATGTTATAGAACCACGTATATTAATAAATCCACAATATGTTGATAAAGGTAATGAGATACCTTACTATGAGGGTTGTTTATCTTTCAAGGGTAAAGGGGTAAATACGAGACGATATGATAGTGTTATAATTAAAACTGAACAAGATGAAAGTAATTGGTATTTTAGTGGAGCTCCTAATCCTAGTGATGGTAAAGGTAGTTGGGAAAAACAACAACAAATTAAAAATGATGCTGAAATGAGATTACTTGAGACAATATGTATTCAGCATGAGATAGACCATTTAAATGGCATAACCATCATGGATAGACAAATGATAACCACTATAACTAATGAATCTAAAGTCGGTCGAAATGACCCATGTCATTGCGGTAGTGGAAAAAAATATAAAAAATGTTGTATGTGATACTTAAAATAAAAGAAGGGCAATAATGGACTTAGAAGAAATATTACATAATTTAGAAGAAGCTCGAGAATTAGAAGATTGGGACATGATTGATTCTTCAATCGAGGCAATAAGAAAATTAATCGATAACTTTGACGAATATCAAAGCGACGAGGATTGGGGCTGACAAGGTTTCGACAGGTGTTATTTGACAATAAAGTGCAACAGAGATTGAGTAGGTCTCACGACAAAAGACTCGTAATTCAAATGGCGATAAATCGCTACAAGGGTTGGAAATAGATTGGCATTTAGCCAATGCAGAAATGGGTTTTGATAAATACGTTTCTGATTCCCAACCAACTCACGTTTACGCGTAAGTTACTGAGTTAGTCCACACTCGGTCATAAAATAAGATGGACGCGATCGCCAACACAAGGAGGCATTAAACCTTGTTAGTTAAACCATTCTGAGTAAAATGGGATATGGTGGGTTGTTAGATGACTACCGATTTGGAATCTAACTAAGTTGTGAATGACTTTATCGATAAAACATTTGGACGTGGGTTCGATTCCCACCAGCTCCACAAAAAATAAAATAGGATTTTAATAACTAAATTAATATTTATACAAAAGGATATTGAATTATGAAAAAGACAACTTTCTTATTTATGGCTTTAGCGTTAACATACGCTAATGCAATAGTATCAACGAAATTCTTAAATGATAAGAATATTCAGCTACAATCTCTAGTAGATGAAAATAAAAGACTATCAGAGAAGCTGGATGAATATGAAACAGAGGGTATGCACGTGACCGTAACTATGTATCAACCTGTGCGTTATCAAACTGATTCTACACCGAACATTCTAGCAGATGGAACGCGTATTAAGACGCAAGAAGCGTCAAATTATAAATTCATAGCGGTAAGTAGAAATCTTTTGAAACGTTGGGGTGGATGGTTAGATTATGGTGATTTCATACTTTTAAAAGGCACGGATGGTAAAGATGGTGTCTATCAGGTAAGGGATACAATGCATCCACGATGGGTAAATCGTATAGATATACTTGAGTCGATTGATGTAAAACCCTATAAATTCGAAAAAGCTAAAATAGTGAAAACAGATTTAACATATAGTAGTGCACAGTAGAAAAAAAGCACTTGACATTAGTCAAAAATTTTTGTAAATTAAGGTTATGAATATGAATATAAAACATCCACTTTATGGCAGAAGAATATTGCATGTAATGTCTCCAGTTCGTTGGAGGTCAACAAAATTTATGCATCAAGCAGACTCCAATTATAAAGTAATGGTCAAAACAATTAAGTGGTTACCAATGTGTCACCACTTCGTGTTGGTTCCAAAAAATAATACTATACCCGCAATGGGTGATAATGTGACGTTGATTCCGTTTCCTTATGCTGGGAGCGTTTTATTCAACAGAGGTTTTTTCGATAGTAAAGCACTTCTTAAGTATTTTGATTTTCAAAAACACGATATAGATTTTATTTTTAATCATCAACCTGAGTTAACTTACAATGTATTTAACGCTTTGTTAACAGATAGAATTGGTATGACGGTTGACGCGTTCAACTTTTTCCACTGGGTGGATTGTGATAAAAGTAAACCAGTTAGTGGATATCCTGTTGGTTTTTTTAGACAATTAGAAGCTATAGATTTATCATTCAAGTCTTACTTTCATAGTCCAGCTAGCATGGAATATCTTAAATCAAATTGGAGTAAGGTTCAACATACATCATTAGGTGTGGATGATTCTGTCATGAAAGAAAAGATAAACTTCTTTCCATTAGGTGTGGGTAATCCAACAGAACCAGAACCATTCCCATTACCTGATAAAAAGATTCTCGTATTTAATCATAGATGGAATGCTACAACTGGTATCAAAAAACTAATTAAATATACCGAGGACTTAGATAGAGACGAATGGTTAGTATGGATTACGGATAGTGATGCAAAAAAACCTAAAGCTGGTAAACCTGCACCGAGTTGGATGAAAGTTCAAAATTTACCAAGTGGTGGACAATATAGATACTTACTTGATAATTGTCACGCTACAATCTGTTTCGTTGATGATTACATGACATGGAATTTATCCGCACAAGACGCTATCAAGATTAATAAACCTAGTTTAATTTATAAACATCCAACCATGAAATATGTCGTGGGTGATGATTATCCACTTTATTTTGATGATAAACAATCTTTCGTAGATTCTTTAAAAAATGTGCCTGAAACCATGGATTGGGAATTACCAAATCACGATTTACAATTTAAAAACAATTTACTCACCGATTTAGAAAACGCTTGTAAAGGTAAGAAAAAAAGAATTATGAGAGAACCGACTAATGGGGTTGAGTGGTTGTATCATATTTTACAAGATAATGGTTATAAGAAAAATTTATTGTATAATAGTCATCCAAATTTATATCTTAGTAACACTTGGGAAAAGATAAGATTATGGTGTTTAGAAAAAGGTGCTCTTGATGACCCAACAAGTGAATATACAAAGTTATTTATACCAGATGAAAACAAAGAGGCCGTAGAAAAAATAATCAAGGATTCAGGTCAAACATTTGGTGAATCAAAAAAGAATCCGAACTTTACACAAATAAAAAATAAATGGTGGTAATATGAAAGAATTAACCTCAGAACAAATTCAAGAAAATTGGCAAAAACTACGAGGTATCATTGACGATACATTCGAAGATGAACGACTAGAAAAACTAAATGTGATGTATGATTACTTTGAAGATAGAATGGTCATTGCTCCCGCAAGTGGTAAGGAACATTACCATAATGCAATGGTCGGTGGATATGTCGAACATATTTTACATATCGTCGATTTTTCCTTACAGATAAAAAAGATGTGGGAAGACAACGGAGCCATTATTGACTTTACAGATGAGGAGTTAGTATTTGCAGCTCTACATCATGACTTGGGTAAGGTCGGTGATTTGAATCATGATTATTATATACCTGAAGATAGTGACTGGCATAGAAAGAACACAGGTTCTATTTTTAAACACAATCCTAAATTAGAATTTATGACGGTGACGGATAGAGCTTTATTTTTGTTACAACACTTCGGTATCTCAATGTCGGCTAACGAGTACATTGGATTAAGACTTACTGATGGAATGTATGAAGAAGCTAATAAAAAATATCTAGTCACATTTAGACCAGAGTTTTCACTTCGTTCGAACATAGCTAGGATATTACATCAAGCAGATTGTATGTCCACATTTATCGAATCCGACGAATGGAAAAAAACTGAAATGGTTGAAGAACAAAAAGTTGAAAAGAGTGTTGAAAAAATAAAAAAGGCAGTAACCATGAAGGAAACCTCAGATGAACTATCACAAAAATCTAAAGATTTATTTAATGAATTATTTGGAGATAAATAATGATAGTTGAAATTATATTAGGTGTTTTTTTATTAATTGAAACTTATGTCGTGTGGAATTTATTTAGAAAAACAGAATTATTAGAAACATGGGTAGAGGACTTCACACAAACAATACAAAACGTTCAATCAGAATTAGAACAAATAGACTCATCAGGTGCGTTTGAAAGTGATGATGAGGTCGGTAGTATTTTTAATCAAATCAAAATAACGGTCGATAAACTTAATCAATTCAAAGGAGAAGAAATAAATGCCAGCTAAAGTGGTCAAGAAAAAAAGACGTAAAAAAAGTAAAATGTATTTTGGAATGCCAGTTCAAAATGCAATAATAAGATACAATGAGTCGTCTAACCCTGTTATAAAAAATAGAATATATGAAGAACATATACACGCTGCTTTTTGTAAGATGGCAGAAAATTTAATTCATACTTTTAAATTTTATTATTTTGATTATCCTTTTGAAGAGGTGAAGAATGAGGTGGTTTCTTTCATGGTAATGCAGATACCAAAATATCAACCAGATAAAGGTAGAGCCTTCTCATACTTTTCCATCGTTGGTAAAAATTATTTGATTCTAAATAATAATAACAACTATAAAAAAATGAAAATACATGATGATGTTAGTAGATTAGATTATAAGAGAAATATATTCTCGGAGTCCGTAACGGAAGCTGTAGATGAATTTAACTCAGAGTTTGTGAATCAGATGCTAGATTACTGGGATAATAATTTAACAAATATATTTCGTCGACAAAAAGATATCTTAGTTGCCGATGCCGTGTTAGAATTATTTAGACGTAGAGTAAACATAGAAAACTTCAATAAGAAGGCACTATACATAATGATTCGTGAAATGACCGGTAGTAATACGCAACATATCACAAGAGTCGTAAATCAAATGAAAAGATATTATTTTAGTATGTTGGAAGAATACAACAAATTAGGTTCAATAGATACATCTAACACTGGTAGTATATTTTGATGGATTGGTTTTATTTTCATTGTGTTTTAGCTTTGGTTATACTTATATCAGATTATAATGGTACTCTTGAGCCAACAATTAATAAATTTGAAGAACGTATCGGTGTTAGAACTGAGGTGGAGCCTGATACGGTCAATCTTAAACCACCATATTATATACCACCGATAGAGGATAAGAAAGATGCCAAGAAAAACAATAAAAAAGAAAACAACTAGACGACGCACTAAAAAAGAAACTAATAAGTTTTTAATTAATGTTATGAATGGTGCTGATAAAATATTTAGTAATAAATAACTTGTGTCGTTACTGACACAAAGTATGGGGCTGTAGTTCAGTTGGGAGAACGCTTCCCTTGCACGGAAGAGGTCGCAGGTTCGACTCCTGTCAGCTCCACGTATCGTATATAACAAAAAAGGGGAACAAAGTTCCCCTTTTAAGCATCCTATATCGTAGGAAATATAAGACTATTTCGTGTCCTACTTACGAAATAAACCCACCAACACCAACAAGGCGACAAGCCCAGCGAAACCCGACTCGCCGAACTTATTAATGATGGATGTCAGGTTACCTATAACATTCACGCCAAAGATACCAGTTCCGAATAATACTTCGGATACGGCACCGATAGCTACAAAGGACAACAGTAAGTGACCTAAGTCATCAATCCATCCTTTGATTTGTGTTACGATTTCCTTCATTTGGTTTTCTCCCGTTAGTTAAGAAAAAAAGGGTTCTCGATTTTTTAAGAACCGAGTAACCCTCAAATATAATTATCGATAAAATTAATAAAAGATTTCAATATATATTTATATATTAAAGTTTTTTAGTTAGGGTATATTTATAATTACATAAAAACATTTAGGTGAGATATGGCTATCGACTATGAAATCTTTGATGGAAAATCACTATCATCGTTATTCAAAGACATTTACGAAAACACAGAATATAACAGAAAACAACTTGATGTATTGACAAAAGAGTTGGTGACGTTTATTAAGGATGGGGACACGGCAGTACAACTAGTCCCAATGATAAAAGAATATTTAGAAATAAATGTCAAGAATGATGACCAACTTGTTAAGATGGCGGCTATAGTGCAACGATTGATATCCGCTGAAGGTAAGGCAGGAGCTGAGGACGAATACGGATTGACTGAAGCTGAGAAAGAACAATTATTATCAGGTATGGAAGATACAATAAAAGATATACAGGCTGAATCGGATAAGATTCATAACAAAATACAATCCAAAAATAATTAATGGCTTATAAAAAGAAAACAGATTTCGTAAACCCAAATTCATCAATACCGATTGGTAAATTATCGGATGGTGCGGCGGTAAGTGCTTTTGTAAAAAATGAAATTAAAGCATCACAGTTTGAGTTTTATCAAATGGAACCTTTTGAAGTTACAGAAGTGATTACGAATGAACCTGGTCAACGTGCATCTGTTAGGGGTATTTTTTTAAATAATCCTAGTCAACCCGTAAAAGGTAAAGACGGTCTAATAAAGCCAGAGAGTCCGTATACAACCACCGTGCCTTTAGTTGGAGAGCATGTAAATGTAATTGAGCATAATGGTCAACATTTTTACACTAATATCATAAATAGAAAAGGTGATATAAATGAAAATTCAATTCCTGGAGCGGCTGGAGTCTATGAACCAAACACTAAATATGGTGGTAATTTCAAAAGACGTAAAGTAAAACCGTTAGAAATAAAAGAGGGTTGTGTGCTTTTTGAGGGTAGATTTGGTCAATCCATGCACTTTGATGGACATAATAACGTACCGACTATTAAACTAAGAACCAACATTGATGAAACAGAGGGGGAATTCACTACTGAAAATATTGATACCGATGATGCTTCAATCACGATGACATCCGATGGTAGTGATTTAACTTTTGACGGTAGGAATTATCCAGGAAAAAATATCATAATAAAGTCTGACAATATATTTATTAGTGGAGATAGTGTGAATATAAATTCTAAATCGGGACAAACGATAAAAATGGGTAATCCAAGTTTACCAATGAAACCAACAGTAAGGGGTGATGTTTTATTACAATTTCAATCTGACATCATAACTATCTTGAATGATATACAGCAAATACTAGCTGTTCCAAATCCTGCTGCAATATCAGCTAAAGCTGTAACCTTGATACCAAAAATAAAAAGAGTGGTAGAAACAGTAACAAAACAAAAATTTTTAAATAAAGATATTTTAGCATCATAAAAAATAGGAGTTATTATGACTAAAAAAGACCTCGTAAAAATAATTCGAGAAGTGGTTAAACGAGAGGTACAAAAAGAAGTAAAAAAGATATTTATAAAAGAGAGTACCTCACCAAAGTTAGAAAATATTTTAACTGAGGTTGAAACCTCTAAACAATCCACACCAACTAAAAAATACACCGATAATGAGGCTTTAAATAAAGTTTTGAATGAAACAGTTGCACTTTCAAATAAATCAACTGATGAGTATCCAACATTGGGTGGTGGAGCGTTTGATACTAAACGTATGACCGAACTTTTAGGTTACGGTAAAACTGATGATGTAAAACGCGATATGGTAGCCGTGGACACATTCAAAAAGGCAGGTGTATCATCGGAGCAAGTTCCGGAATCTGTCACTAACGCTTTGACAAGAGATTATAGTGACTTGATGAAAGCCATGAATAAGAAAGGTAAGTAATGCCAGGTGCACAAGAAAAAGATTTAAATCCAGATACCTTTATAGGTTTATCTTTTCCGCTACGTAGAGACAACACTAGTGATTTTAAATTAACCCAAACATCTCTAGAGCAAGCTGCACATAATTTACGTAATCTTTTTTTAACTTATCCTGGTGAAAGGGTTGGTCAACCCGAATTTGGAAGTAGATTAAGAGACTTGTGTTTCGAACAAATAGATGATGATTTACCAGGCAAGGTAGAGGAAGAGGTGAGACGGGCAGTCACGAACTGGTTACCGTATATAGTCATACAAGAGGTCAACACATTGACTGAAGATGGTGATGAAAATAAAATTTTAGTACAAGTAAAATATTCAACAACGCTGAACCCTAATACTTTAGAATCGATTACGGTTGACGCAACTTACACCGCCACAGCATATTAGGAGTGATAAATGCCACGCACAAGTGTTAAAAAAAATAAGGTAAAATCAGTCAATTATCTCAATAAAGACTTTAGTGACTTTAGAGATAATTTAATTGAGTTTGCGAGAATATATTTTCCCAACACCTATAATGACTTTAATGAAGCTTCACCAGGTATGATGTTTATAGAAATGACAGCTTATGTTGGAGATGTCTTATCATATTATATAGATGCACAATTTAGGGAGTCTTTATTGGCTTACGCTGAGGAAAAAAGAAATGTGTATACGATAGCTCAATCATTTGGTTATAAACCTAAAACGACTTCACCAGCGTCAGTTGTTTTGGATGTATTTCAGTCAGTTCCAGCACTAAATGGAAAACCAGATTTTCGTTACGCTTTGAATATTGAAGCTGGTTCAGAAATAGTTGCTGGTTCAACCGGCACTAACTTTAGAACTTTAGAAGACGTTAATTTCAAATTTTCTAGTTCGTTCGACCCAAGACAAACAGAGATTTTAGAAAGTGACGGTGGTGTGGCCACTAAATTTTTGCTTAAGAAAAAAGTTAAAGCTGAGAGTGGTACAATAAGCACTGATACATTTACTTTTGGAGCTTCTGAAAAATACAAACAAATTAAATTATCAAATCCTGATGTTATTGAAATTATATCATGTACTGATAGTGATGGTAATACATGGTCTGAGGTTGATTCTTTAGCCAGAGATACGGTTTTTGAAGACATGGAATCCAACACATTGAATTCACCTGACCTAGTCGAGGATAGGGAAACTGTACCATACATTTTAAAATTAAAAAAGACATCAAGAAGATTTACAACTTTTATAAATGAGAACGACCAAACCTTGATTAGATTTGGTGCCGGAATATCAGATAATCCCGATGAAGAAATACTACCCAATCCTGATTCGGTTGGTTCGAATTTACCAGGTAGTCCATCAAAGTTAACATCTGCGTTTGACCCAAGTAATTTTTTGAAGACTCAAGCTTTTGGTCTTGCACCATCAAACACAACCTTGACTATAAAATATTCTCACGGTGGTGGTATCAATGATAATGTAAACTCTGGTGATGTCACCAACATATCAAGTATAAATTTTGCGATTCAAGACACTTTATTGGAATCATCGATTGTACAAGAATCAAAAGACTCTGTAGCATTCACAAATGAGAAACCGGCTACGGGTGGTTCTTCAGGTCAAACCGTACGAGAGGTAAGGGAGAGTGCGTTAGCATATTATCAATCCCAACAACGAGCCGTGACAAAGGACGATTATGTAGTTAGAGCTTATTCATTACCTGCAAAATATGGTAATATTGCCAAAGTACATTTATCTCAAGATGACCAACTAAATAGAGATGCTGATTCGGTTGACTTAGATAGAAAAGTGACCGCCGCTGATGTCGAAGCTGGTCGCACCCTACGTTCATTTCAAGCTGGTAGATTCTTGAATCCCTTAGCTATGAATATGTACACACTTGGTTTTGATTCCGATAAAAAATTGACTAAATTAAATCAGACGAGTAAAGAAAATTTAAAAACATATCTATCCCAATACAGACTCGTGACGGATGCTATCAATATAAAAGACGCTTATATTATAAATATAGCAGTGGATTTTTCAATATTAACAAAGACTGGATTTAACAAAAATGATGTGTTGTTAAGATGTGTTTCAGCTGTTCAAGATTTCTTCGACGTTGACAGATTACAAATAGGACAACCAATAATATTATCCGACATAGCATATGAACTATCTTTAGTGGATGGTGTAGCAAGTGTAGTACCACCAAAAACCCAAACCACGGATGTAAAATTACCAGTGGTTGTAACAAATAAACATAAAGTTGAGGAGGGTTACTCAGGTAATTTTTACGATATAAATAGTGCCATAGTTGATGGTATTTTGTATCCTGCACTAGACCCAAGTATTTTTGAGATTAAATTTCCAAATACAGACATAAGAGGAAAAGTGGTGGGTGATAACTTAGGAGTAACAGAATAATGCATTACTTTGAATTTGCAGAAAAAGACGCAACTTTATACGAAGCTAGTCAAAGTCTGAACTCGGGTCTAGATGAAATACTTGAGGTTAGAAAAGATATTAGTGATACGGCTACAACTATTGACGTTTCACGAGCTTTAATAAAATTTGACCTTACTGAAATATCCGAGTCAATCAACGCTGGTATCATACCGGACTCTGGTAGCAAAGCGGCTAGATACTTTTTAAATTTATTTGATGCAAAACCCACTAATTTGGCTTCATCTCAGAGTTTATTTGCATATCCAGTCAGTCAATCTTGGGTGATGGGAGATGGTCGTAGTTATGATAATCCTATTACAACTGATGGTTGTAGTTGGACATTTAGTAAAGGTCAAGACGACGGAACCCTATGGACACCAGAATTGAGTGCATCAGGTGCTACTTGGTATCAAAATACACCTAGTGGTTCATTAAAATTTACATCAGGTTCGGCTGGTAATTCGTTTGGTACAGGTTCCAATGATGAATTTAGATTGACGGTATTAGGAACCGAGTTTAATTTTAAAGCAACGTCATCAATATCTAACGGTACTGGTTCCATACCAGATGACTCCTCACCGAATTTCTTTTTCTCAACCGGCTCAACCACGGCTGAGTTTGGTAGTAATTTAGCTGATGAAATAAATACAGCTGACATAGGTATTACAGCTTCAATGAGTAGTGTTAGTTCTTCTTTAGGTGGTGTCGGTACAGTAAGACTTCACTTAACAGCTTCATCTATAACCACTTTAGGATTAACCGATATTACAGCTGTCACTGGTTCTACTATTGGTTTTACCACAGAGATTACAGGCACAGGCACTTTTGCTAGTGGTGCTTTTAGTATAACACCTGGTCATTATGAAAATCAAGAGTTAACAATCGGGGGTGTTGATTTTGTTTTTGTAAGTGGTAGCTCAACTTCCGTGTTTGATAATAGTGCAACAGAAATATTCATATTATCCGGCTCGACCACTGGTAGTTCTTTACAAAATCTAAGAGACGCTATTAATAATAGTGGTTCATTACACGGACTACCAATTTCATCCAGTGTATCTCAAAGTGTTTCATCAAGTGTGTCTTCGAGCTTTGGTACTGGTTCTCCGGCAACTTTTACATTTACGAATGATGTATTAATTTTATCAGGTAGTAATAGTGGTTCTGATTCAAATCAGACAGCCGCGTCTTCCTCGGTGTTATTTAGCTTTGCTGGTAATGGTCTTATAAGTGGAGGTGATGTTACAAAAGCTTTAGAGGGTGGTACAGCGGCTAATGTAAGTACAACCACACAATTTGGTTCAACAGGTTTTTCTAATGTTGTTTTTGAAAATGGTAACAATGAGCTGGGTGGTGGTGGAGTTCCATATGAAGCTTCTCAATCATTTACGCAAAAAAGTGAAGACGTTAGAATGGATGTGACTAACATCGTTCAAGCTTGGTTGAGTCAATCAATAGATAATGAGGGTTTTTTAATCAAGAGAACAGGTAACGTTGGAAATAGTGATAAGTTTTCAGATGAAAACAATACACAAGATTTAGGAAACTTTTCTTTCTTTTCATCAGATACACACACAAAATACCCACCAACATTGGAGGTGGTTTGGGATGATTCTAAATGGAGACCAGGAACTTTAGAACAATTGAGCTCAACGGAGCTAGAGGACACGGTCATCTACATGAAAGGTCTTAGACCAGAATATAAAGAAAAATCTAAAGCTAGATTTAGAGTCGTTGGAAGAGCTAGATATCCAGAGACAACTTTCAGTACAACACCAGCTAATCTCACGGTCAAAGTTTTACCACCGAGTTCATCATTCTATTCAATATTAGATGCTGAAACTGATGACGTGATTGTTCCTTTTGGTAGTGGTTCAAAATTAAGTTGTGATTCAAACGGTAACTTTTTTAATCTAGACCTTAATGGTTTTCAACCTGAAAGGTATTACAAAATAGAATATAGAATTCAAAGTGGTAGTAAAACCGATGAGGAATTGGATTTATATTATGATGAGGGATTTACATTTAAGGTATCATTATAATGCCATACACAACCGAAGAAAGAAATCAACTAACAACTTATAAGGCTTTCGTATCCAATCTACGTGATGATTACGTTCGTAAAATCAAGGAATCCGTGCCTAATAATTTCAGAAATGAAGAAAATGTCTTACAATCATTTGAAGATATTGATACAGGTGAGGGACTAGAGAGAACTGATTTAAAGAAAAATATCTATCAAGATATATTGAGCGAAATAAACGACGCATCAACCGATGATTTTTTTGATAATATCAATTTATCACAAACAACTTTACAGGCTGAAAAACAAAAAAATATGTGAAGTCAGAGTTATTAGAGAATACGATTAATTCACAATTTAATGAATTACTTACAGTAGAGGATTCCGAGTTACCACCACCTATTGAGGAGGAAAGGGACGATAGAGGAGATTTAATCAATCCAAGACTTGAAGTCAATGAGGGTGACATAATATCATTCACGATAACAAAACCAATAACTCTCACACGATTTTCGCGCCAAATGAGAATATGGAGAATTGAAAACGGTAAAAAAAGAGAATTCATTACCACCAATGATTTTTATAGTAGTAGATTTTATTTACAACAAGTGAAAGAAATCCCAAAAGATTTATTAGACCAAATAGATACTGGTAATTTAATTGTGCTTGAAACACAAGCCGATTTCATAGAGGAAGAAGTATTACCAAAAGACTTTATTTCTGCACCATACACGACCTTGGATGACCAAGGATACGGGGGTAGCTTATAATGTCAAGATTAAATGAAAGAGACGAAAGTTTATTACTATCAGGTAAAAATATAGATTTTCAATCAACTGAATATTCGTACCTTAACGGGGAGTTTGGTAAAGACGCTAGCGATTATGTTGAAATTTTAATTCACGATGAGGAAGAAAATTTTTTAGAAAGTGGTGTGGTAGACCCGGTAGATTATAACGTAGAGGTCACTGGTGTTAGATTAAATACTGGCACAATATTAAGAAAGTTTGGATATGATAGAGGTCGTTTTGTAGTTAAGTATAATTTTTTTAGAAAAATAGCTGGTTCTTTTGAAAACTTAATTATTGATGAGGATGATTTAGTTTTAGAACCTGATACAGAACTAGTTGTTGATGAATCTACAGGTAAGATTACGTCAGGAGATACTGGTGGTGAGGTATTTGTAAAAGAAAATAAATATAAAATACATGAGATATCCCCATCACGTACTGAATTAAGATTGGTAACCCAAAACATTCGGGACAGAAAATATATATCCGAGTTTTTTAATCTACAGCGTAATAAGAAGCTCATAAGTTCAAATATCGAGGGATTTGAACCATTAGGTAATGTGGAGTTTTTTGTCGATGATAATTCCGATGTGGGTAAAGAGGATAGTAATAAAATAAAATTACCGATACCAGCCACACAAAACATGGTTGGTGGTTATTTCTATATAAATGATGTTTACAATACAGACATTACAAAAGAACCCCCACCTCAAGATACGGGTGTTAATCAATCTAAAGCTGATTACCAAGGTAGTTAAAAATGATTTGGGAATATGGTAATTATAAATTTGATTGTAATTTAAGACCACCAACATGGAGTAGATTTCATGCTTGGAAAAAAGATTTTTTTAATTTAGAAAATAGTCATAAATATGATGTGTGGTTGACTGGTGGTTTTTTGGAAGATTGGAAAACGTTGGACGTTGATATAGTTTTAACAGGTAAAGCTAATTATGAAGAACTACAAGAATTGATGATAAAAGGTATTTCCATTGGTGTAGAAAAATACAATATGTTTGTTGATATACAACATAGTGATAAAAAACCAGAATTAGATGGTCTCAAGGTGCAAAAAATAGTATCCGCAAATAAAATAGTACAAGATGGTCGATTAATTACCGATTGGACTGATGGTGTGAAAATAATAGATAATCTTTATCGTAGATTCACGGAATATCCAAAAGAAAAACAATTAAATAGAAATTATAAAAATAAACCGATTTTGATTAAAGGTGAGGGTTAATGTCACAAACTTATAACATAAATAATATAATAAGTAAAAGTGGAATTGTTCAAGACAACAACGATAAATACATAGCTTATTCAGACCAATCAATTGATTTATCTTATGATGCTACAAACGCAGAGCAAGGTTTTGGTTTAGGCGATGGTGATATCGCGCAGATTAAGTGGTTCTTTGAAAAGGATAATCAACGTGTGGAATTAAACGATGGTGATTACAATGATAAAGATGGACAAAAAATTGGTGTCATTGAAGACAATGAAATAATACTTAACGCCGGTAAGTTTTCATTAAACCCCCTTACTTTAAAAGATGTTTTTACTAATTCAGTAAA
>MDSZ01214139.1_pt1 | contig 16050 bp, 15 predicted proteins | sample 811201 | NCBI WGS metagenome assembly MDSZ01 (sample SAMN05326647, study PRJNA326480) | marine metagenome | isolation source: seawater | place: Indian Ocean: North | collected 2010
GAGCTGTCGTTCTAGTTAAATTTATTGCTCTTCCTGCAAGGTTTGCGCCTAAAAAAAGGTTTTTTATATCGCCTAAGTTTCTTGAGATTATTGCTGGGTTAATAGATTTTATTAAAAGTTTTATAGCTTTTTTTGAATAACTTTTGCTTTCTTCAGAAGAATTTACTGACCAAAAGGATTCCGTTGCTTGAGACAAAGCATCAAAAGCTGAACAAGACATTTCATAAGACGGAAGACTTAAAGCTAGTTTAGGTTCAATGATAAAATCTGTAGGAGTTAAATATTCATGATCTACAGAATATTTTTTTTTATCTTTGTAGACTACTGAAAATTGAGTAACTTCACTTCCAGTGCCTGTGGTAGAAGGTATTGCAATTAATTTTAGCCCTTCTTTTTTGATATTTTTTTTATCATTAATAATTTTTTCAGGTGTAAATTTTTGAAAAGAAAAAATATTTATTAACTTGGCTATATCAATAACACTTCCTCCGCCAACAGCTATCACAATTTCAGGTTTAAAACTTTTGAAACTTTCGATTCCTGACTTCAGATCTTCCATTTCTGGATTGGTTTTAAAATCGGAAAATCTCATAACCTCCTTATCTTTTAAATACTCACTTAGTAAAGCTTTTGCTCCAGATTTCTTAAAAGATTTCTTACCTGTTACTAGGAATATTCTATTTTTATTTTTAAGAATTTTCCTGAGATTAGAAATTTTTTTTGAATCAAGTAAGTTATTCATCTATTTCTTCAAAAAATTTATGAAAGCCTCTTTATTTTCATATGTTGAAGAAGTAGGCCTTCCCAAATCTTTTCTAAACCCTGGCTTTACAATTATTTCCAAAATTGCAGGTCCATTTATTTTCTCAAATGCAAGAAATCTTGATTTTAGTTCTTTCATAGATGAAACTCTTTGAGCCCAATTATATCCAAAAGCTTTTGCTATTTTGATGATGTCTATATCTTTAGCTATAGTTGGCTGAGCCCCCACTGAGTCATGAGAAGAATTATTGAAAACTATGTGTTTGAAGTTTTTTGCTTTTGAGGTTCCAATTATCGAAGCAGAGCCCATATGCATTAGTAGAGCTCCATCTCCATCAAGGCAAAAAATTTGTTTATTTTTTAATGATAAAGCAATACCTAAAGCAATTTGATTTGAATGACCCATACCTCCTACAGTTAAAAAATCTTGCTCATTGCTTTCGCCTCTATTTTTTCTTATCTCATATAATTCTCTAGATGTCACTCCTGTAGTTGAAACGATAGCTGAATCTTTTTTTAGCTTCTTAGATATAAACTCCAAAACTGCCTCTCTAGTTAATTTTTTTTCTAAAAAATTAATTTTTTTTAAGTCATATTTTTTAAATGTGTTTTTCTTAACAAGAATTGCGCTAGAAGTTTTATTCTTAATTGAGTTTTCAAGTAATTTTTTTAATTTTGCTTTTGAAGTGTTTATAGATGATTTTGAATCGAGAATAATGAAGGGAATTCCGCAGGACTTTAAAAGATCTTTGGTAATCTTGCCCTGTTTAATATGTTGAGGCTCATCTTTAACTCCAGGTTCTCCTCGCCACCCAATCATTAAAATCACAGGAATTGAATAAACTTGACTGTCTGCTAAAGAAACCAGGGGGTTGATAATATTCCCCATTCCAGAATTTTGCATATACACCAAAGGAAGTTTTTCCGTGGCAAGATGGTATCCGATAGATAGAGCTAATGCATTTCCTTCATTTGCTGCAATGATATGATTATTTTTAGATTCTTTCTCTGAAATTACTGCACAAAAATCTTTCAGAAGAGAATCAGGTATTCCAGCAAAAAAATTAATATTATTTTTTTTTAATAAATTATAGAATTGTATTGGATCAATCAATCTGAGCTACTCGTCTAATATTTTTTATGTTTTTTCTCTTTAAAGAAATTATAACCGCCATCATCTTTTGCTGTAATCCAGCTTTTATTTGGAGTCCTCCAATCTTCACCATATCTAAAGGTTAAATAGTCTTCTGTTGACTCAGGAATAGAATATGATCTGTCTAAAAAATCAAAAGTCCTAAACTGCTTGAAATATTTTTTTGGAACTGCTTCAGATACATCCACTGACAAATATCTGTTGTAGATTTTTTTTAAGGGATTTTCAATAAGAGATTTTATTTTTCTAGGAAAAAATTTAAAAATATTTGATATGAAATTAATTATTAAACTATTCAAAAAAGTTTTGCCGAATTTCTGGCTGCCATAATCTGTAGATAAGTTAAGAAGAATAAGTTCTACAGCGCTTGAAAATAAATTCTTAGGAATAAATTTTTGCTCATAATAAAAATCTTCTTTTGGTTCCAGTAGTTTTATATCAAGGGCAAAATCTTCATTAAAAATACTTATGCTAGATCCAAAAACATTAACCATAAAACCTTTATTTCTAAATTCCACTACAATTTTACTGATTTGGTTGCTATCTATTTCTTTTTTAAAAGTACTTAAATCGATATCTTTCTCCCATTTAAGAAGTTCATTATCTCTATATGCCCCCAATAGTGTTCCGCAGTCTAGCCAAAATGGTATATCTAACTCATTTAAAAAATCTGTACATAAAAATAGGAGGCTTTCTAAAGAGTCATTATTAAAATTTTTATTTTTCATGTATCAAATATTTTCAGTTTGCATCAAAGATTTTTTCTTTGCAAAAAACATACATACTAGAAATCCTGTAAACAAAAAGACAAATATCGTAATAGGAAAATAAATTAGATCAAGATTATTAATTGAAATGTATAAGAAAAAAGGTAATGCAAATAATAAGATACATAATTCATAGACAAACATAAAAATCATCTGGCCAGAAGCCATTAAGGTAGCGCCGAAAGTATTTGAAGCAATTAAAAGAGCAGGAAAATAGAAAAATAAAAGAAGATTTTTAATCTGTATATATTCTAAAAAAAAATTATTAAATAAATAATTCATCAATAAATAGAATAAAGGAAAAAAAAGAATTCCCGCAGTGATTAAAATTAAAGATATATTTCTACTTAACTGATAGGTTTTATGTTTATTATTATCTGCACCAAATTCGTGTAGAATTTTTGGTGTAAAGTAAGTGTTAATCATTCCTGATATTCCGATGCCAATAACTAGAGGAAGAGAAGCAAAAGTGTAGAGTCCTAACTTTTCTATGGAAAAAAAATTTAAAACTAAAATTTTATCCAAAGAAAACAAAAGTGTTTGAATAAATGTTCCTGCAATTAAAGGAAATCCTGTTTTAAGTAGTTGAAAAAAATTTTCGTGAAAGATATTTTTCATTAATCTTGATCTGGTTAATAAAAAGAAATCTGTATAACAAAAGGCAATTAGTAGAACTATAACAGTGCCAAAAATTGCTCCGAATAATCCAAATTTAATTGAAAAATAACAAGTAAGCATTAATCCAAAAAATGATACGATGAAATTGATAACAGAAAATTCAATAATTCTTAATTCAGATCTTAAACGTAACATTGAAAGCTGAAAAAAATTTGAAACCCAAGAGGTAAAAAGAGCCAAAAGAACCAAATAATAGTATATTTCACTTTCAAAGTTAATAAAGATTAGAAACAATACTAAAAAAGCTGAAATTAAAGATTGAAAGATGATTAAGGTATTTTTTGTAATTTCTATCAAAATTTCTGATCTTTGATTGTCTTTTTTTCCTAAAGAAATTGGAAGCTCTCTACCTAATCCATTTAAAATACCAAACTGAGAGTATTGGAAGTAGCCAGTTAAAATTAAAAAAAAAAGAAAAGTATCCAAAATTTACTGGATTCAAAAAATATGCAATCAATCCTGACTTAGAAAGGGAAATTACAGATGCTAATATAACAAGAAGAAAATAAGTTATTTCTTTACTAAATCTCATTAATTATTAAAGACTTATGCAAATATTCTTTTAAAAGATTTTTAAGATTTATTACATTTTTTTTAGAAAGTGTCTCTTTTCTTGGAAGTTTTACTCCTTCTGAAGAAATTAAGAAAATAGCCTGAACAATCGATAATTTTTGTTTTTCATCAAGAGGAACATACTCACTTATTTTAGAAAAAGATTTTGATATCTCTTCTACAGAAGAAACCCTTTTCACTCCAGGTAAATTTTTATACCAGGGCTCCCCAAGTAAAAATACTGGCTTTGACATTAGAATGGCCTCAAAACCCATAGTACTTCCAGGCGTAATAACCCCTAAAGAATTTTTTACTAAATTAAAAGGATTCATTTTTGGAGATAAGAACTTAACTTTATCTATTTCCTTTATCTTTAAAATGTCTTTTATTTCTCTGTTTGGATATCCACTGTAATGTTCCTTTACATACAAAAAATGGTCTGGAGGTAAGCACATAGCAATTTTTTTAATTTCGCCAATGGGATCACAATAGCCGGGATTCATAAAAACATGGTTTGAATATTCCCCTTTCATAAAAAGAGGATACAAAAAATACTTTTCTTTAGGAGTGCTTGGAACTCTATCATATAAGAAAACATATTTATGAATAAAAAATCTAAAAATGTATAAGATATTTATAGAAATTTTTCTTAAAAGGCTTGAGTCATATAAGTAGTATTCTTTCAATTTATAATGTTCCTTCAATAATTCAAAAAATCTTAAAAACTTTTTGAAATTTAATTTTGCCCTTGAATCAGTTATTTTTTGTTGTTTTAAAGATTCAATCGTTTTTTTAGGATCTGAATTAATTCTATCTAAATATTTTGAGGCTTTAAAAAAGCTTTCAGATTTCTCTATTTGTTTATTTTTAGAAATTGACTCTAATGCTTTTAAAAGGTTTTTTGAATACTCTCCATTAAAATTATCAACGACAGTCATTGTATCTAATGCAGTGTCAACAAAATCAATACATTTAATTCCTAAAGACTGACAAACTAACCAGGCTATGCATGAGCTTAATATTGAGGGCCGTTCATAAACTAAAACATCAATTTCGTTTTTGATTAAAAAATCTTCCCAAAATTTTATGTGAGAGATTGCTAAAGAGTTAAGCTTTTTTCTTTTAATGTTATTTTCGAATAAAGTACTCCATAACACTTTATTCATAGGTATTTCATTGTAATTTTTAGAAAGTTTATACAGTTCTTCATCAGAAAAATTTTTTTCATCATTTAAAAGAGTATTTATTTTTTGAGAAAGAACCTCTACATTTTTAAAATTGTATTTTTTTTTAAGATAAGTTTCGTCTTTTTTTAGATGAGTTACTATAAATGAATTGAAAACAAAATCTTGTTCGAGTTCTTTACTTATTAAAGGGAAAAGATCTAGATAACCATCTCTACAAACCCAAGCAATATTTATTTTTCTAGATTGCTCTTGCTTTGATTCCATTTTCTATAGCATAAGCATTAGCTTTTACGGGCTTATTATCTGTAAAGTGAAATATTGAGGACATTGCTATGGCTGAGGGATTTGCAGAATAATATACATCAACAATATCCTGAAGTAACCCGGCTCCTCCAAGAGCTATAACAGGAATATCATTTATTTTATCAGTTACAGAACTTATAAGTTCAAAGTCATATCCGGTCATTGTCCCATCTTTATCAATGCTATTAATTAAAATTTCTCCCGCACCTCTATCCTCTACCTCTTTAACCCAGTCTAATACATCGATATTAGTATTTTTTTGGCCGCCATTTGTATGAACTATATATTTATTGTCTTTATTTTTCTTTACATCAATCGAAACAACAATACATTGAGAACCATATATTTCTGAAGATTCATTGATAAAATTAGGATTTTCGCAAGCGAAACTATTTATACATATTTTATCAGCACCAGATAAAAGCATTTTCTCAATGTGCTTTAAATCAGTAATTCCTCCTCCAATAGTTAAAGGCATTAAGCATTCAGCGGTAAAACTATTTATTAATTCAAAATTAGGATCCCTACCTTCCTGAAATGCAGTAATGTCGAGAAGTATCAATTCATCAACATCTTGAGAATCATAAAATTTTGCTGTAGTTACTGGATCCCCTACGTCATAGTATTCATCGAATTGAACGGTTTTAATCATTCTCTGATCTTTAAAAGTTAAAACAGGAATTATTCTAGTAAACATTAAAAATTATTAAGAAAATTCTCTAAAAAAACTTTTCCATATTCCTGACTTTTTTCAGGATGAAATTGAGATCCGCATATGTTTTCCTTTTGTATAGTTGCTACATATTTTTTCTCATATGAAAATTCTGCCAAAACAATATCTTTTTTTTCAGGCTGTAGTACGTAACTGTGGCAAAAATAAAAAGAGGGTTTTGAAGTTTTAATATCATCAAATAAATTTGATTTACCTTTTATGCTAATTTCGTCCCATCCCATATGAGGGACCTTATGATTATCCGTAGGTATTATTTTAATAGTTTCTCCTTTTATCCAGCCTAGACCAGGACTTTCAGACCCTTCATAACCCTTTTCACTAACGAGCTGCATTCCTAAACATATACCTAAAAAGGGTTTTCTTTTGATTAAAACTTGCTCATTAAGAGTATCTATTAAATCTAGTCTTGAGAGATTTTCGTAAGCCTTGCTAAAAGACCCTACTCCCGGAAGAATTATATACTTTGCTCTTTCTAAATCTTTTTTGTTTGATGCAAAAAATGGATTATAGTTAAGAAACTTAACCATTTTTGCTACTGAATTGATATTGCCCATTCCGTAGTCTACGATTCCTACAGAAGTATCGAAATTAGTACTTTTCATTTAATTCTTCATCCCAATAATTTTGATCAGGAAGTTCTTTTCCTTTTTCAAGTCCATCTTTGTTATATTTCCATGGAGATATTGTTTGAGATAAAGCTATTGAATTAAACTCTTCTTCGTCTATATCTAAAAATTCAAGAATAGTTTCTAGGCTTGCAGGAATTTTAGAGTCATGCTCAGACATTTCTAAAGCCTCATCTCTTGATAAGCCCCTACTTCTAATTTCTGCATTAGCTCTTTGATTGCTTCTGCTATAGCCCCTTTTCATATATCTTAAATAATCTCTGGTTCCTTGAAGATAACATTCAACTTTTTCGCCTGAAAAGTAGGGATGTAAGCCTTCTACTTCTGCTGGAGTCCATCCTAGGTCCTTTTCAAGAATCTTTATTTGCCTTATGGGGTCCCACTCTTGATAATCGCCTAGGCAAATATTTCTAAAGCCCATCTTTCTGATCTCGCTTAACTCTTCTTCTTTTGGAAATCTAAAGGGCTCTAAATCTCTTTCTTCTACTCCATCAATGAATCCAAGCATATCTTCTGCATTAATTCCAAGATTAAACATTCTATTGAAAGATCTCTCGGTTCCTTCCGGTTCATCACCTACTCTTCTTTCATCTATTTCATATTGCGTGTAAACAGCATATTCACTATTTGGTTCGCCCCATATTAGCAAAGGAGTTTTGTACATTATTGAAGCTCGAATGGGAAAAGTTACAACTCCAGTATGACAGAACCAACAAAAATCTCCCTTTCTCTTTAAAGACTCGAGCATTGTTTTCTTGATTACTTTTTGATCTGATCTATGAGTAACATGATCTACTCCCAACTTTCTGACAAGTCGATCAATATTTCTTAAATGAAGGGGCCTTCTAAAATTTGAATCATAAGTAACCAATAAAATTTTCAGGTTGTATTTTTTTACAAGTTGGTGGGCAACCCATGCGCTATCTTTTCCTCCGCTGAAAGGAACAATTGCATCGTATTGAAATTTGCCTCTGTATTCTTCAATGATTTTAATAAAATCTTCTTCTTTCTTACCTGTATCCCAATTGTCTCTCTCTGAAAAAGAATTACAAATGTTACACACTCCATTTTCATCAAAACTCATGGTTTCGTTAGTTTCAACCATAATACATTTGGTACAAGTTCTGATATTTTTTGCACCAATTTTTTCAAGATTAGAATTATTTTGAATTCTAGAATTCAAATTTTCGTTTACTTTAAAATTTATATTTTTTTTCTTGTTAGTCACTTGAAATTAGGGATTATTATTTGGGCATAATTATATTATATTTTTAAAAAAAAATTTAATTCTTATGTTTTTAGTTCTATCTCAAAAAGAATTCTATCGAACTCATTTATATTCTCTTTACTTTTAAGTTCATATAAGGAATTTTCTTTTCCGGTAAAAAAAACGCCATACATTTTATAATTTAAATTTTTATAAGAATTTAAATGTTCCTCTATTTCTTCTGGATCAGAAGCTTTTTGAATAGTTATATGCTCTTGAAAAGACCAATGGATTGGAAAATATATAAAAGGCCTTATCAAAAGTTTTAAAATATTTTTAGAAAATCTCATAAAAATTTCTTGTATGTAATTTTCCTCTCTGTACTTTTGATTTTTTTTTATTTTGATATGAATTGGATGATTTTGATTTTGTATATCAATAAAAATGAATCCATTTTCTTTGGAAACTCTAATCATTTCATCAATTGCTTTTAAAATATTTGGGAAATACCAACTTGATCTGAAACAATATACAAGATCAAAAAAACTGTCACTAAATTCTAAATTTTCTGCGTCACCTACAAAAGATTCTATTTCTGGTATTTTTTTTTTGACCATTTCAATATGCTGAGGAGAAATATCGATACCATAAATCTTATATTTCTTCTCAGAAAGAGCTTTGGCAAATGGATACCCATCTCCAATCCCAACTTCTAAAATTTTATTTAAATTATTTTTTGAATTAATAAGTTTTAACAAATCTTTTTCATAATTGCCGATTCCATATTTTTTACGAGTATTTGCCCAAAACTTGTAATAAGTATCTCGCATAAATTCTTTTCTTTTTTTATCTTTGGTCATCAAGTCACCTATCAAAAATAGTTCTCTCTTTCGACATGATTCTTCCAGCACACATCATCATTAGAAGAAAGTGGACAGATACATTTATGAAGCCAAAGAGCCACGAAAGTAACAAAGGAATTAATACTGGTACAAAAAACTTATTTAAAGAATTTCTTTTGTTTTGCAAAAAATCTTTAAAAAAGATTACCCAGCCCAAATACCAAACAATAAAAAATATAAAGCCTCCTTTTAGGAGAATCATGGCAAAAAAATTATGAAGCGTGTGGGTATTTAAATCTGGATAATTATACCCAATATCCTTCACAGTTCCTCCTACGCCCCTTCCAACAATCCACTCTAGACCATTGATTTGAGATGTAACCAAGTTTATATCATAAGCGATTCTTGAATTTCCAAGTACTGATGATGTCAAAGATCCTTCTTCATAAACTCTTTCGTTAAGTCTTTCTGCAAAAGTAGAAAACTCAAGAAATTTATATAAAGGATAGGTAGAACTAATAATTATTCCTAAGAATAAAAAAGTTTTAAAATCTAATTTAAATTTGATTCTTAATCTATTTGAAAATAGTAAAAAAGAGAAGAAAAGAAACAATTCTAAAAAAGGCCCTCTTTTTAAGAAGATCAAAGCAAAAATAAAATACAAAATTGTGGAGGTATAAATTAAGGATTTTTGAATGGTAGTTCTCCCGTCTAAAGTTAGTAGAAAATAAGTCCACATTGTTAAGCCTCCCCAGATTAAATATGGAGTCTGACCATTTGCAAGAATGATGGAATTTCTTGAAAGTTCTACTACTCCTTGAAACGAAGTCAAGTTTGGTAAAAGTAAAAAAGTGTTGAAAACAAAAATATATAAAAAAAGTTGATCTAAACCCTTCCAATTTTTTTCTTTGCATCCAATTAATATTCCTGGAATAAAATAAAGAAAATAAATAAGATCAAAAACAATTGGTCGATAATCATTAAAATGAATAGCTAATCCATTTATAAATAGAATGAAAATAATAAAATGGATAGCTAGAACCCACATCCAATAGTGTCTTTTAAGTCTTTTATATTGGCCTTCTATTAGCGCAGCTATGACTGAAAATATAAGAAGAACTGGGGCAATCATGTATGACAACATCCTCAATGGAGCGCTTATGAAGCTTCCAGTAGGATCATATCCCAGTCTCAGGAAGTCAAGATAAGTAAAAATTATCGCTAAATAAAAAAGATAATAAGATACAGATAATCTTTCTCCAGAGGTGTTTATACTTGTTGAAATCATTTAAAAAGACTCACAAAGCAGTGAGTCCTCCATCAACGGGTAAATCTATTCCTGTAATGTAACTCGATGAGTCTGAAAGAAGGAAAATAAAAGCATCTGCAATTTCTTCAGGATTTGCCATCCTTTTCAAACAAGTATTTGAACTATATTTTTTTACAAAAGATTCTGGTTGATTATTGAATACACCTCCCGGCAAAACACAATTTACCCTTATATTTTTTTTTCCAAAATAACTTGCTAAGTATCTAGAGTATGACGAAATGCCTCCTTTTATCGCCGAATATGCTGCTGGCGAAGTAAGTTCTGTTCCTTTATAAATTTCAAAATTCGGAGCAACCGACCCATAAACAGACCCTGTAGTCACTATGGTGCCTTTTTTTATTTTAGATAATCTAATTGCAATCTGTGAGGCCAAAATACAAATACTATTGAGTTGAATTTCAATATTTTTCTGCCAACTTTCAAGAGAAATTTTTTCTAGCTTATTATTCCAATCTTTTGTTCTAGGATAAAAGGTAATAGCGCATTTAGAAAAGGTTCCATATTTTTTTTCTAATCTGTCTAAAAGTTTTTTGTAATTTTTTATGTCAGTTAGGTCAAATGGATAGAATTCTATTTCTTTATTATTTTTTTTTAATTCAGCTATTTTTTTTCTATTCTCTTTTGTATCAAGATCGATAATTATTGGAATAGCATTTAAATCGATTAATTTTTTTGAAATTGCAAGGCCTATTAGGCCTAATCCTCCTGCAATTAATACGCGTTCATTTAAGAAGTCAATCATAAAACCGTCATTTATTTTCTAAAAAAGAAACTAATTTTTTATATTCGTCAAATTGACCCATATCATGCCACCCCTCATTTATTGGAAAACAAGATACTAATTTCTTAGATTGAATTAGATTTCTTATAAGAACATCCATTCCAAAATCTTCTTTCTTCGGAATATGTTTTAAAACCGAAGAATTTAAGGTATAAACTCCGCTAACAACAAGATTGTTATAAGAAGGCTTTTCTTCAACTGTTTCAACAAGATAATCTTCATTTATATTCAATACGCCATAAGGAATATCTATTTCTTTTCTGACCCCAAGAACTGTCAAGTCTGCTTTAGTAGCTTGATGCCATTCTAAAAGATTATGAAAGCTACACTCCGTCAAAATATCACAATTTGTCACTATAAAGTCTCCTTCAATATCATCCTTTAGTAAACGCAAACAACCTGCAGTTCCCCCGTAAATTTTTTCTTCAATAAAAGAAATATCATATGGATGATCTATCTCTGACATGTATGCTTTAATCAAATCTTTTTTATAGTTAATGATGATTCTGAAATCATTGAAACCTTGTAAGTAAAAATTTTCGATAATTTTCTCCAATATAGTCATGTCTCCTACCGGCATTAAGGGCTTAGGTATAATTTTAGTCATTGGCGATAATCTCGAGCCTATGCCGCCTGCTACTATGACCACTGGAACTGAGCTTTTTAGAATTTTTCCTTCTCTCATTAAAACGTATTTAAGTTTTTTATTTTTGTCAATTACAGGTAGGTGATTAAAGTCATTAATTTTGAATAATTTATCGGCATGTGAAATTTGGTCTTCTGTCAAAAAGGTAAAGTCCTTATTTGCAATTAAAGAAATAGAATTATTTAAGTCACCATCATTCAAAAGAAATCTTCTTAGATCTCCATCTGTGACTATTGAAGACAGATTACCTTCTCTATTGTGTAGGAGTAGTATTTGGAAGCCATTTTTATCTAAAACTTCAACAGCTTTTTTAATAGATAAATTTTCGTCAATAGATAAATTATCTAGCTCTTTTACAATCTTCATTTATAAGCTTTTCTTTTAATTTAAAAATAATCTAATCAACATTAAAAATCTTTTTTAACAGTAGTTCCTGCGGAAATAACTGCCTTGTCAGAAATAGATATGGCTTGAATTACATTTGCTCCAGTGCCAACGTGGACATAATCTCCTATTTTTACTCCTCCACTAAGAGTTACTCCTGGTGCAATGTGGCAAGATCTACCTATTGAGCAGTCATGATCTATTTTAGCTCCAGTATTTATGATGGTTCCTCTTTTAATTTTTACACCAGGTTGGATTATACACCCTGCCATTATCTGGACTCCCTCATCAGTCATCAAATCATCGGCTATGATTGATTGTGGATGGATGACGGTTTTAAAAACATAATCGCGCTCTGAAAAGAAATTCTCTAACTCCCATCTTAAATTATATTCTGGAAGTGACCCTAAGCCATTTAGCAGCTCAACTTCATTTGGATTATGACTGAGAATCTCTTCATCTTTGCCTAAATAACTTATTCCTTTTAAATTGAAAAAATCATTTGGTTCGGGAGAAACATAACCCAAAAGATTATCTTTTTTATTAACCATTTGCATTAAGACTTTGGCGTGACCCCCAGATCCTAAAATTATGAATGGTAATGACATATCTATTTAAGAGTTATTTAAAGTCTGACAATAAAATAATATCGTCGAAGGAGATATTTCTTGTAGCCTTACAACCAATAATAACTTCATTATTTTCAGGAGATAAACCTATACCAGGTCTCTTATAATCAAGCATATCCTCAGTAAATATTTCACCAGAAGATATATCTCTTGAAGCAACAATGCTTCGTCTAAATTCTGACACCCTTTCTTTGGACTCTGTTCTCGAAATTTTAGATTTTCCTAACGCACTAAAGACTCTTTTTGAATCAATTACCAGAGATTTCATATCTTTAGGATCTGCAGAAATAGAGTGATCCCATCCCTCCATGTTTTTATCAAGTGTAAAGTGCTTTTCAATGACGCAGGCATTATTCGCTACAGCTGCGACAGAAAGACAGGGACCGATAGAGTGATCTGAAAATCCAATTGGATAGGGGTAAATTTTTGAAAGTGTATTTATATTTCTTAAGTTCATGTCTTCATCTTTGGGTGGATATGTTGCGACACAATGAAGAATGATGAGATTACTGTTTCCTGTATCTTCTATAGTTTCTACAGCCTTATCAATCTCACTTAAAGTACTTAAGCCTGTTGATAAAATCATTGGTTTATTTTGGCGAGCAATGTAATCAAGATAAGGGTAATTATTTAAATCCATTGATGCTATTTTGATAAAAGGAACATCTAGACTATCAACCAGAAAGTCTACTTCTTTTCTAGAAAAAGGTGTTGAAGTAAAGTCAATTCCAATCTTCTTAGAATAATCATTCATCTCAGCCAATTCTTCTTCGGAAATAGCATATTTTTCAACAATCTCTTCCAAAGTAAAATCCTTTCTTTTTCTGTAATCATCATCAAGAAAAAAGTTATCTTGGTATTTCTTCTTAGAGAATATCGATTCTTTAGACCATGATTGAAATTTCACGCAATCAGCGCCGGCATCTTTTGAGGCTTCAATTAATTTTTTTGCAATTTTCATATCTCCATTATGATTTGAGCCTATTTCGGAAATAATATATGGCTCTTCATCAAAGCCAATAGCCCTAGAACTATTTAATTTAACTTTCATGAGGTCTTATATTTTCCCACCAAAATGGATTATGAATTTTATGCTTTTTAAGGAAGTGAATGTATTCATCTTGCCAAGATTTATTTTTCGACATTATATGTATGTAGTTAAAAGTTTCATATAACTTTTTAAAAGTATCATTGTAATGGCTAAATGCATGATAATGATCTTTTTTTACCTTAATTGCATTCATAATCAATTTTCTATTTAGAGGCTGAGGAAGTCCCGTAGTATTTTCTGAGTGAATCCTATAATTTGTTGCTGTTTCATTTGTAAACATTGCAGTTTCGCCTCTCAATAACAAACTTGTCCAAAAATACCAGTCAAAAATCTCTAGGTTATTTTTAAGAGGGGGGATTTTTTCTAATACTCCTCTCCTTAAAGAAGTATTTGTAAAGCCTAACAAATTGAAGTGATAAAGATCTTCTAAGGAAAAAACACTATCATTTGCAATTCTTTTTGAAAAATAATTCAGTTTAGTTTTTTTGTTTTTATTAACTAAATTTAAATCATTCAAAACAATTTTTGATTTTTCTAATTTTTTTAGAGAAATCTCTAATCTATTTTTAGAAAAAGAATCATCACAATCCGTAAAGATAATAAAATCATAATTAGATTTTTTTATATACTTTATTATGGAATTTCTGTTTTCAGATGGTGAACCATTTACAGCGTTTATTTCAATATTTAAATTTGTAAATTTACTAAAAATTTTTTTATCTTTGAGTCGATCGTCAAAAAGAATTAAATCAAAATCTTTAAAAGTTTGATTCGAAAGGCTTTTTAGGTAACAAGGTAAAAATTTATGAATCTGAGGATGTATGACGCCAACAACAGCAGTGTTTTTTTTTACCATCAATCAGTCTAAAACTTCCTTAAGACTCATGAAAGATTCTGCGTACTTACAACCTGCGACACTTCCTCTAAGAATAGCCATTGCTTTTATACTTTCTTCGCTTCTAGGAAACGGATGGTCAAGAATTTCTCCTTCAAAAAGATTCATTATTTCAATCTTTTTTTCTAAAAAAACGGATATGTCTATAAAAAGATTTGGTTCAAATGAAGTTTTGCTGGGGTTAATATTAAAATTAGTTTCAGAAAGAGTTTCATAAACTCTTATTTTTTTGATGAAAGGATACCTAAAAGATTTAGTGCACGATAACGCAGCTTCAAATACTTCACCATGGTCGGAATGGGCATCATTAGCAAATGGTAAGTATAAGATTTCAGGTTTAGTTTTATTTAAAAAAGTAGAAATTTCTCTAATTATTTCTATCTTAGGGATTGAATCTAAATATGATGTGGGAAAAGAACATTGATGAACATCATCAAATGAGAATATATTTCTTACTTTTTCAATACTTTTCTTTTGATTCTCTTTTTCTTCCTTTGAATAACTTGAAGAATCCTCATTCGAAGTCATAATCAACCAATTAATTTTATCTCCTTTGGAAGTATGATTTAAAAGAGTTCCTCCACAACCTAAGGTCTCATCGTCAGGATGAGGAGCTATCACTAAAACATTACTCATAGATACTCTTGTTTTGATAAATTTATTTTAGGCTCTACCTGCACTAATTTTATAGCATCCTCTCCACAAACAACTATAGGAAATCTCGATTTATCGATGATAATTTTTCCCGGTTCAAAATTTTTATATTTATTAGATTCTAAAACCTTTGTTTTCCAAACTTTATACTCTTTATCTTCGTATAGAAAATGAGCTCCTGGATATGGTTTATGTAAAGCTCTCACTAAATTATGAATATTACGTGCACTCATTCTCCAATCTATTTGACCGTCAATTTTTCTTCTTTTTCTCCAATTGTTTGAAGACATTTCTTTCTGCACTAGTTTATTTAATTTTTCTTTTTTTAACTTATTAATTATTTCTTTAATTTGAGACTTAGAAATTTTTATCATTTTTTCATATAAAGTATAAGCATTGTCATGTGCAGATATTTTTACTTTTTTTTGATTAACTATATCTCCAGTATCTGCTCCTTCATCCATAATAAAAAAAGTTGATCCAGTTTCATTAAGACCAAGGGCTAGAGCCCAAATGAGAGGATGTCTTCCTCTGTTTTTTGGTAAAAGAGATGGATGATAGCCAATTACGCCGAGTTTAGGAAAATTTAAAATGTCTTTTTTTAATAATCTTGACCAACCAAAACAAAAAATTACATCAGGACAAATTGATTTAATCCATTTAAAACTACTTAAAGAATTAATATCTCTTTCTAGAAGAAAAGGAATATTATTTTTTTTACACAGAGGCACCAAATCAAAAAAATCTGAATTTAACTTATCATCATCAGAAGTAATTACTCCAGCAATATTTTCTCCTGAATCAATTATGTTTTTTAGAGCAAAATATGAAAACTTAACAGTTCCTATAAAAAGAATTTTCATAAATCTA
>MDSZ01073672.1_pt1 | contig 16048 bp, 17 predicted proteins | sample 811201 | NCBI WGS metagenome assembly MDSZ01 (sample SAMN05326647, study PRJNA326480) | marine metagenome | isolation source: seawater | place: Indian Ocean: North | collected 2010
AGGATCGGTGTGGTAACTGGATCTGATTTCGACTATGTGTGGGATCAAATGTCTTACGCATTCGACATTGGGGGCGTTCCCGTGGACAGGATCGACATTATGCCCTGCAACGGTACTAAGAAGTATGTGACCAATCCGTCTAGAAATTTTAAACTTGTTCACGAAGCAAAGATGGTCGAAGAAATAGGTCACGAACCGTACGGAAGTATTATGCGCTGGTGTGCTGGCTGGCAGTGGGACATCATGACGACGCATCAGGACCTCCCGTACACTGGTACGTTCATTCAATGTCGGGGATCACTAGTTAATTGGTCACCAATCGGTAGAGCAGCTAATGATGATGAGAGAAAAAGCTGGATAGAAAGAGATAATGAAAAAGAGATCAGGAAATATTATTCTCGACTTCTATCAGAGAAATTCCTGCTCCATGATATTAAAGCCACAGCAGCGCTTGGGGGCTCAACAAGCATAGACATCTACCCTCAAGGTTGGGACAAGACTTACGCTTTACAGCATTGTGCGGATAAAGATGTGTACTTCACTGGTGATAAATGCGAGCCAGGTGGAAACGACTGGCACATATATGAAGCGCTAAAAGGCAGTGGAAAAGCATTTAAAGTGCAATCCCCAGAAGATACTATCAAAGTGATAGAAAAACTAATTTCTTCTTCCTGAAAACTTTAGCTGCTCCTTATACAATTTGCTATGAGGAGTTGTGCATGAATCAAGAAAAAATTAAGTCGAAATTTCCCTATTCCAAGATCAGACCTCAGCAGTCTCAAGCTATAGAATTTATTCTAAACGCTGTCCAGGAAGGGAAGAAATACATAGTGGTCGAAGCCGGAACGGGGGTAGGCAAAAGCGCCATTGGTTTGACTGCTGCTAGACTTCTATCAGGTCAGCCAAGCGAGAACCATGAGGGTGGCGCTTACTTTCTTACAACACAAAAAATTCTTCAGGAACAGTATGTTAAAGACTTCGGTGGGTTCAGGGGCTCTATGAAGTCAATTAAGTCGTCGTCTAACTATACTTGCAACTTCAATAAGAAAACATCATGTGGGGAAAGCCTGAGGGCTTTAAAGACAGCAGACAAGCAGAGCAGGTTCTTTAAGGCTTGTGCTTTTAACTGTGTATACAAAAAAGCAAAAGAATCTTTCATTGCTTCAAATGAGGGGGTCACCAACTTTCCATACTTTCTTGCAGAGACCCAATACTCTGGTAAGATTACGCCAAGAGAAGTACTGGTGATTGATGAGGCACATAACGTAGATGCTGAACTAAGTAAGTTTATCGAGATAACAATATCAGAAAAATTCTGTAGCTCTTTCCTGGGAATGAATATCCCGAAGAGCATGACCCAACTTCAGTATATCAACTGGATCAAGGAGACATATCTTTCCACAACATCCTCGAAACTGGCTCACCTAGAAAAGATGATGGAAAAGTATATCGGTCTGAAAGAGAAGATTAGATCTGGAGAGTTTGCTTCGATTGCTAAGAAGTTCGAGATGCTTGATAAGCATGTTTGTAAAGTACGACGATTCTTAGAGCTGTACAATTCAGAGAACTGGGTCATGAATGATCTGCCAGCTGACAACTATTCAAGCCGTAAGCTGCAATTTAAACCGATCGACGTGGCACCTTACGCAGAAGAGATGTTGTATCGTTTTGGTAGGGTCGTCATTTTTATGTCTGCTACAATTTTGGATAGAGATGCATACGCAGAAAGTGTAGGCATTCCAAAAGACGAGCTTTCCTTTATCTCTCTTCCGTCACCGTTCCCACCAGAGAACAGGCCCGTATTTTACGTTGGGGTTGGGAAAATGAGCTCAAGCTCGATAAATGACACTCTGCCTAAGATGGTGATGGCCGTTAAGCAAATACTGTCTGAGCACAAGAATGAGAAAGGAATTATTCACTGCCACTCTTACAAGGTCGCTCATTACATCAAGAACAACGTAAAGAGTAGTAGGATCTTAATCCACGGGTCAGACAATAGAGACCTAATACTAGAAAAGCACAAAAAAGCAAAGAAGGCAACAGTCCTTATTTCTCCATCCATGACAGAAGGAGTTGATCTAAAGGGCGATCTTAGCAGGTTCCAGATCATTTGTAAGGTGCCGTATCCCTATCTTGGAGACAAGTTAGTCAGGAAAAAGATGAATAAGTGGAAATGGTGGTACCCTCTCCAGACTGCGAAGACAATATTGCAGTCAGTTGGTAGATCTGTTAGGTCGAAAGATGACGCGGCTGCTACTTATATTCTGGATGCTGACTTTGAGCGATTCTATAATTCGAACCGCTCTTTATTTCCAATCACTTTCAAGGAGTGCCTAAAGCTATGAAAGTCTATAATTCCGTAGAAGAGTTCAGAGAGTTTATCGATAAGAGTAATGCGTGGGGAGACCTGCCTGTGTACATGACCAGCGGTGGGTTTGACCCTTTACATGTTGGGCACTTAAGGTGTATTCTAGAAACTGTAGATATGGCAGAAGAAGATGGAGGCTATGTAGCAGTCATTGTGAATGGAGATGGGTTTTTAAACCGAAAGAAAGGGAAACCATTTATGACTGAGCTGGAAAGGGCGGAAATCATAGCTGGTATCCGGGGAGTGGACGCTGCCATAATATGGGATGACGGCAGTCAAACTGTAACAGGAGCCATAGCGGCTCTTCGCCCTAATTTTTTTACGAAGGGTGGAGACAGAGCAAAACCCGAAGATATTCCAGAGTGGGAGATATGTCAAGAAGTTGGGTGTGAGGTTGTATTTAATGTCGGGGGAGGGAAGGTACAAAGTTCCTCCTGGCTTATTGCAAACTCAGAAGGAGAATGATTATGAAAAAAGAAGGCGCTGGATTCATTGTCTTTAAGGACGACACAGTTGGGAAAGATCCCTTAATTCTGGCACTGGTTCAGGATGACGGAGTTTTTGATATCCCAAAAGGGCGTCAGGATGATGGCGAGTCCTCACTACAAACGGCAAAGAGAGAATGTTTCGAGGAGTGTTCTATTATGATATCAGACGATGAAATGTTTCTCGTGGATAGCTCTCCTCACGTGAATGGTCACCTAACTACATTTTGCGCGCGTACCGCACAGGTTCCAAACATTACTATTAATCCACACAGCGGGATACTCGAACATGCTGACTTTAAGTGGGTAGATAGAGAAGAGTTTTGTGCAAACTGTCTAGATTACCTCATTAGCCCTGTCGAACACTTTTATTCTGCCTACGACAGGGCTTATAATGATTAGTCAGGGATAGTTAGTATTGTAGGATAACTGTATGTCTATATTCAAAAAGCACAAGACGATAGCTGATCGCTCGGCAGGTGATAGAGAACGCCACCGCAGAAAGATAGAAAAAGCTATCAAAGACGGGATCCACGACCTTGTTGCAGAAGAATCCATAATCGGTGAAAGCGGTAAGAAGAAATTCAGGATACCTGTAAGGGGTGTTAAAGAGCACCGCTTTGTGTATGGAGATAACGGCAGCAAGAGAGTTGGCTCTGGAGAAGGGAGCGATCTTTCTCGTGGACAAGTTATCGGAAAGAAAAAGAAGAACAAAGGATCTGGAGGTAAGCCAGAAAAAGCTGGTAACGAAAAAGGCGAAGAGTTTTATGAGGTAGAGCTAACGTTAGAGCAAGTCGCGGAGTACCTTTTTAAGGATCTTGAGTTACCAAACTTCGAAAAGAAAAAGAATGCTCAAGTTGTTTCTAAAAAGATACAGCGCAAAGGGTACCGAACAAAAGGGATTAGGCCCCGCTTAGATAAGAAAAAGTCCGCCATCGAGCGAATAAAGCGTATGAAGAAGGAAGAGTTTACTGGCAAGAGAGAGCCGGATTCGGATGAATCATTCTCATACATCGAAAGAGACTTAAGGTACAAGCATTACGCAGTAAAAGAAAAGAAGACCTCAAACGCCGTCATATTTTTCTTAATGGACATCTCTGGCTCTATGGGCAAAACAAAGAAGTTCTTGTCCAGGAGCTTTTTCTTTCTGCTGTATCACTTTATTAGGTCTAGATATGACAAGGTAGAAATATGCTTTGTTGCGTATGAATCAGAAGCTTATGAAGTAGATGAGAAAAGCTTTTTTGAGCGTGGGTCATCTGGCGGTACTATAGCCTCCACCGGTATTAAGATGGTGAATGAGATCATAGACTCAAGATACCACCCTTCGTCATGGAACATTTACACATTTCATGCTTCCGATGGCGATAACTGGCCAACAGACAACGACATGGTAAAAGAACAAATACAAGCCATGCTTCCAAAAGTGCAGTTTTATGGCTATTGCGAGATTGAGCCATCAGCAGAGAGAATGCAGTGGCTAAAGGATTCGAGTCTTGGTAACGTATTTGAGGCAATGTCTCATGATAAACTAAAGACGTCAAAAATATCTGTTAAAGAAGATATTTGGTTGGCATTCAACAGCTTTTTTAAGGGTGAATTGGCATGACTTTTTTGAAAGAACTACAAAAGTGGGATGAGACCCTCTGCAAAATGGCAGAAGATCATGGTCTAGATTGGTTTCCACTAGCGTACGAAACGTGCGATTACTATGAGATGATCGGCAGCATGGCATATCATGGTATGCCGTCCCATTACGGGCACTGGAGTTTTGGAAAGTCTTTTGAGAGAAACCACCTGATGTATAACGCGGGTATGCAGGGGCTACCCTACGAGCTGATCATCAACAGCAACCCTTCTTTGGCTTATCTAATGGAAGAGAACCCCATGTACCTGCAGGTCTTGATCATGGCACACTGCATCGGGCACTCTGATTTCTTCAAAAATAACATTACTTTTAGGCATACACATCCAGAAAACATTATTCTTCGTATGCGTAATGCAAAGAGATATATTGACCAATTGATTGAAGACCCCAGCGTCGGTGTAGACCAGGTCGAAAACATATTAGACTCCGCACACGCATTGTCCTACAATGTTCCAAGAAGATATGAGCCGTATGTAAAGCAGTCAGAGCAGAAAAGAAAATTGGTTGAGGATATCAAAGCAGGGGTGTACAGAGACTCTATCATAACACCAGATCCAGAACAGATACCTCTCAAACCAGAAGTTAACGTTCTTGCGTTTTTAGCAGACCAAAGCCCTGACCTGGAAGACTGGCAAAGAGAGATCATTAAAATAGTGGAGGAAGAAGCTCACTACTTTATGCCACAGATTCGTACGAAGATCATGAACGAAGGGTGGGCTTCCTATTGGCACTACAGGCTCATGCATGAGCTTGAATTAGATTCAGGTATGCATATACCGTTTTTGAAGACGCATAACGAAGTGGTTAGACCTCACCCTGGATCGATTAATCCATACCATCTTGGTTTTCATATGTTCAAGAGAATCGAAGAACGGTATGGTCTTGAAGAGTGCTTTGTGGCAAGAGAATCTCTAAACGATGAAAGCTTCATAAGGCAGTATTTAACTAAAGAAGATTGTGAAGATCTGGAATTATTCAGCTATTCTCTTCAAAGAGACGAGTACAAGGTCGATGATGTCTCGGATGACGATGGGTGGAAAAAGATTAAGCAAGACCTAATCAAACAGGTCGGAGGTAATAGTATTCCAATAATCATGGTTGACGGAATTGATGAGTCTAATGTTTTGTGTCTTATTCATGAACATGATGGGAGAGACCTTGAGCTGGATTACGCTGATGCGGTAGTACAACACATAAGTAATTTATGGGGTGATGTGGTCAGGTTGGACACCATCATTGAAGATGAACCATTCGAAATATAAATTTGGGGAAGATAATGTCGGAGAAAAACTATCTGGAAATAATCAAAGAGCAGAGAGCACAAAAGAAGTCTGAAAAATTTGAAGGGACTTTCTTAGAGTATCTTTCTTTGATAGAAAAAAATCCTGAAATTGCGGATCACTCTCACAAAAGGCTCTACGACGCAATTACTAGTCATGGCGTAGGAGCGATGGAAGACTCAGATCCGAGGAAGCATAAGCTTTTTGACGGTGATAATGTCAAAACATACGACTACTTTCAGGAAGAGTTTTTCGGTATGGAGGGCGTCATTGCTAAGATCATGAGATTTATGAGATCAGCAGCCCTCAAAGGAGAAGAAAGTCGTCAGGTGCTATTGTTAATGGGACCGGTTGGCGCTGGAAAATCTGCTTTGACAGAGCACATCAAAAGTGCCTTAGACGGACTTCCTTATTTTCACTTAAAGGGAGACCCACAAAGGGGTGAGCCTCTTCAGTTGCTACCAAGATCGTTACGTGATAGATTTAGTGAGTTGCTTGGTGTTCATATTGAAGGAGATATTTCACCTGTTGCTAGACAGCTTTTGTTTGAAGACTATGCTGGTGAGTATGAGAAGTTCCAAGTACAGCAAACCACATTCTCTCAAAGAGCTAGAAGGGGTGTTGCTTCCGTACCCCCAATGGACGCGAACAGTCAAGACGTTTCTGTGCTTATCGGTTCAGAAGATATTTCAAAGCTAGACCGGTATTCAGAAGACGACCCACGAGCTCTATCCTTAAATGGCGCTTTCAACGTTGGAAACAGGGGTATAGTAGAGCTTGTGGAGGTTTTTAAGAACGAGATTGAGTTCCTCCATACCATCATCACTGCGACACAGGAGAAAAGAGTTCCGTCCCCTGGAAAGCATGACATGATATATTTCGATGGTGTCATTCTTGCTCACTGTAACGAAGCAGAGTGGAACCGGTTCCAGAGTGAACACACCAATGAAGCGATCCTTGACAGAATTGTCAAAGTTAATGTGCCGTATGTTCTAGAGCTTGAACAAGAAATTAAGATCTACGAAAAGATTTTGAGTAGATCAAACTTCAAGGCTCATATTGCACCTCACACGCTGAGGATAGCTTCTATGTTCTCGGTGCTAAGCCGTCTTAAGGATAGTCAAAAGTGCGATCCCTTAACGAAGCTTAAGCTGTACAATGGCGAAGAGGTTGTTGAGAAGGGTAGAGTCAAAAAAATAGATATCCGTGATCTTCGTGATGAGGCTCAAGATGAAGGGATGAAGGGTATCTCGACCAGGTTCATAATGAAGGCGGTTGATAATGCGCTAAGCGATACAGATCGAGACTTCATTACTCCTATCTCCATCATGGATTCGTTGTTAAGGCAAGTAAAGGAGCAGATCATTGATAGAGAGTTTCAAGAAAAGTGCTCAACTTTAATACGCAATGTTGTTAGAAATGAGTACTTACGAATTCTTGAGAATGAGATCGCAAAAGCATTCATAACTGCTTACGAAGAGCAGGCTCAATCGATCTTCGAGAATTATCTAGATAACGCAGAAGCTTACACAACAAAAAGTCGGATGAAGGATCGCGTAACCAATGAGGATATGGCTCCCGATGAAAACTTTATGAGATCCATTGAGTCAACAATCGGTGTTAGTGATTCTGGTAAAGATGGCTTCCGGGCTGATGTTACTGCTTACATGTTTTCTAAGATGAGAAGAAACGAAAATGTCGATTACACTTCCTACGAGCCGTTAAAGGAAGCTATTGAGACTTACTTGATTACATCTGTAAAAGACCTCGCTAGAATTGTCACTAAGTCAAAGACTAGAGACGACGAACAGAAGCAAAGGTACTCATCCATGGTACAAACCCTGATCGATGACTACGGTTACACAGCTGATTCGGCAGAAGAAATACTTGTGTATGCTAGTAACAACTTGTGGCGTGATAGCTAAAGCTTGAAAATATACAGGTCCACCAATTACAATTACTCTTATTGGTCTGCTTAATAGGGAGTAAAAATGAAAATTGGGTATCCAGAAACATTGTTGGCGTTTGCAGCTATTATATCTTTTCAAAGTCTGGAATGGGCTTTGGGTATTGCTGCTGTCAGTTTTTTGATCGCTTTCTTTAGATTCGCGTTACAAGTGCAAGAAAAGAAAGAGGCTCAGCAAAGCGCAGAAAATGCTTCAAAGATTCTAAACGAACAAGCGGAAGAGCTTGGAAAGACTTTGTCTAAACTTTTTGGTAATTCATCAAAAAAGCCTAAGGCGTCATTCAATAAGAAATACAACATAGACCCAGACTCAGATCTGCACTAAGCGATGGCGTGCTGGTATGGAAAACAAAGTTGTTGTTAGCAAAGAGCTGGATAAAGAAAAAGTCAGATTTCTAAATCACCTTAAGTCGTTTAAGAATTCTGTAGATCGACAAGAGCATTTTCTAGTCAGCGGCGGTGCCATAAACGGTATTGGGTGGGTTGACGCTTTTCGTTTCTTCATAGACGAAATTAACTCTTACCACTCTCCAGCAAAAGACCTTGTAATATCTAGCATGTATAGAATCAATAAGTCATGCCCTTTAGTCGTGCCAGCTTATTTTGAAGTTCTTACAGGCGGTACAATAGATAGAGGAGTAGGAAGTAGCCGAATAGGGTCCAACGCACTTCTAGAGCAGTTTAGAAGCTTCCCAGATCATTTCCTAAGGGAGAACAAGGATAAATTGTTTGAGTGCCTCCAGAGGGCAGGCACGACTGGTACAGTGTCAATAGTCCCAACCGTGACAGACGAAGAAATGCGAATAGACAGTGGGTTTAGAACGTTATGCAAAATAAGCAGTTTTTTTGAGCCTTACTTTGAGAGTCAGGAAATTAAAGATTGTGCTTTCGTTATATACAGTGGTGCTATTTTGGACATTGGCGAGATCCACCACATTCTACAGAGTTCCTATGAAACAAAACAATGCGTAATAATCATTTGTTCAAACCTGTCAGAAGATGTTGACAATACTCTTCTTGTCAACTGGCAACAAGGAAAAACTTTTGTTATACCTTTCTTGATCGAAGATTCTTTTGACACGCTTAATGAGTTTCGTGACATTGCGATGGTAACTGGTGAAACCTTAGTCTCAAAAGAGAGTGGGTTGAGATTAAGTAGCGTGGACATTAAAGACAAAAAGAGCTACACAGCCACTTTTAACTCTAGCAAAAAGTCTTTAACAATTAATCTTGATAATGAGAGTTCGCAGCGTTGTTTAAGTCTAAGAAAGAGAACTACAAAAAAACTACAGAGAGAAAAAATACAAGACGTTAGAGATATCCTAAAGAAGCGTTTGGCTAGAATGTCTGCTAGAAACGTCGAGATGCGATTAAAAATACAAGAGATAGAAAAGGGTCTTATAGAAGATAAGGCATCTGCGTTCTTTACTTACTTTTCCAAATGTGCGCAGCAGGGAGTGACAAAAGTCCAGAGTATGTACGGTATAGAATACCTTCCATCGCTGGAGTTAGATAGAGCGATCGCTATGGCTAAGCATGACCTAAAATGTATACAAGACATCAAGGCAATGGTGAGGCTCGAAGAATGAAAAACGTAGATGTCAGTAACCTTACGTGGTGCAATGCTGGATCTAAAGTAGTTGACTTAAGCGAAATTATAGGATTTGTAGAAAAAAACAAAAAGCTAGCTGAAATACACGTAGGTTGCGATTCGCATTACATCAAGGACCGTTGTATATTCGCAGTGGTAGTTGCAGTATACGAGCCTCGAAAAGGTGGGACGTATTTTTTTGCTAGAAAAAAAGTTGATAGAAAACTAATACCCAACATGAAGATGAGGCTGCTAAAAGAGGCAGAGATAGCCATTGAGCTAGCCAACATTATTAACACCTCTGTTGACTTAAAGAAGACATATGTCCACTTAGATATTAACCCTGACAAAAGGTTTAAGTCATCACAAGTTTTTACTTCTGCGACCTCATGGGTAAAATCACAAGGATATGACTGCATAGTGAAGCCTGATTCTTGGGCATCATCTTGGTTAGCAGACGCATATGCAAAATGATAATAGGAGTACGCAATGCCAAGAAAAAAGACAACACCGCAGACTGACGAAGCTACTGCGGCTACTTTAGAAGGAAGAAAGACATTAAGGGCGTCTTTGGAGCAGGTAAAGCAACTGCTTGAAATGAAGATCGGAGAGACTGTTGCAGGACTAGTTTCAGAAGGTACTCTGGAGAGAGAGAACGCTGAAAGAGTCGTCGCAGTACTTCAATCAACTGCCGGTTCTTGCGTCGATACAATAAGGGCAAATAGAGGCGTCTGATGCTCGTTGGGATCAAGCATCTGCTGCAGTGTAGGTGTATCCTTCCTACAATGAAAAACAGAAAAGACCCTCCTCTTCACAAATTCAAAGTTTTCTCTTTACAAGAAAACGGAAAGATTGTGGAAAAAATGGTCACCTGTAACAATTGTGGTGTTGTCCATCGGGTCTATGAAGTATGCAAATCAGAGATCTTAAATAATGTAGAAGGCACCAGGTCTAGCGTAACCATAGAAGATATATCTTTGATGATGACTGAATCGATTCTTAACATCTTAAAGAGCTATGAAAAAGAGTTACCTGATTATGAGCATGTTAAGTTCATGATTGAAGAGGAACGCGTTGGGGAGTTCATAATTCTTTCTCAAGAATTTAACGATGGAAGAAGAACTGGTAAAGTTTTAAAGTACAAAGGAAATAGTAGATTTGAGATAGAACCATTTTCTATGTCGGAGATAATCGAGTGAGTGAACCACAAAAACTAGAAAGAGAAGACCTAGACTGGCTGAATGACACAAAGAAATCTAGAGACATAGCTTCTGAAATTATGCGCTTTGGTGTTACACAACCACAAATTCTGCTTATAATTTCTAATCTAGCTCTGGAATTGGAAGACAGAGAGATGATGATCGCGATTAGAAATGTTATTGAAGCGAACGAAGATAATAGCGATCATCAAGAAAAAAGAATTATATACCCTGGAGGAAATGAAGATGAGTGATGCAACGAATATCTTGGAAAGCTGGGAGTCCCTTAAGACTCTGGTAGAAGAGCTTGAGCTCGATGTACACAAGAACGCTCACGGCAATAAGTCTGCTGGTGTGAGAGCCCGAAAAGGGCTTAGAGACCTGAAGAACAGAGCTGGTGATCTTGTGAAGCTTACCCTTGAAGCACAAAAAAGTTCCTGACTAATCTTTTAGTCTGGGGATAATAGATCAACTAAGAGAGAGGGTTAACCCTCTCTTTTTTTTGTGTGTTACTCATGGTTGCTGGACTATACTTAAAGTTAGATGAGTATTAATTCCAACTCAACAAAGACTCTTATCGTCCACAAAGTTTTTCAGCAATTGTTTCGCAGACTTTTCAATTTGGCATATCCTCATCCTGGTCACATCAAAGATGTCACCCACTTGCTGAAGCGTGAATGGCCCTTCCTCAGCAGCGTTAATCACACAGTTCTGGTAGTTACCGCACATGCTCTTCCAGTATCTACAGTCTTGGGAGTCACAAGGCATGTTTAGTTTTTTATGTGTGCCAAAGCACGTTTCGCCGTCTACAATTTTGCCGCCTTCTTCCAGTGCTATGTCTGGTGGCAGCTTTTTATTTTCCTTTTTACCCACAGGTTTTTCCTCCAACCTATTACACAGATATTGTAATGGGACATATTATAAATTTTCAAGGAGTTTGTTTTGAGCGATAGAAGAAAGCGTTTTGTACTTGATACCAGCGTACTGTTATATGATAAGCAGTCTATCCACTCTTTCCCAGGGAACGATGTTATTCTTCCCCTTCAAGTTATAGACGAGATAGATAAATTTAAAGAGCGGCCGGGAGTCATCGGGGAAGCAGCACGTTACGTAAATCGATTCTTGGATGAGATGAGAAAGCATGGTAGGCTTGACGAAGGGGCTCCAGTTCCAGATGAGTATTCTGTTGCTCAGACTGTGAAAATAAAGATTGATGAACCAACCTCCAGTTTACCTTCAGGGTTGAAGGCAGACAGACCAGACAATAAGATACTAGCAGCGTGTGTATCGGAGTCCTCTGAAGATGCGCAGAGCCCCTTGATAGTGGTGACCAAGGACATTAACCTTAGGGTAAAGTGCGATGCACTGGGGATTCCTTCAGAGGATTACTACAAGGACCATCTTGAAGATGATTCTGCCAACTATTCTGGAATGAAGGACATAGAGATATCTAAGAAAGAACTAGACGCTTTTTTTGAAGACGGTATCGTAGAGGTAGAAAGAGAAGACCTCTTTCCGAACCAGTTTGTGGTGATGAAAGCTGACGGAGCATCTGGGCTGGCGGTTTATAGAGATGGAAAGTTGGAGTCTCTAAGACACCGACCCGGTAATGCCATGAGTAACTTTGTGTCAAAGAATAAAGAGCAAAAATTTGCTGTAGAAGCTCTGTTAAGGCAAGACATAGAATTAGTTACCCTGACAGGACTTGCAGGTTCAGGTAAGACCTATGTTGCTTTGATGGCTGGTTTAGACGGACTGCAAGAAGGAAGATATAGCAGGATTGTTATCAGCAGGTCTATCCAGCCGGTTGGTAGAGACCTTGGTTACCTCCCGGGAGATGTTGACGAAAAGATGGCACCATGGCTAGCACCAATCATGGATAATTTTCGCACTATGATGGGTGATAAAGACTTCACATACTTCGGCATCATGATGGAGAAGGGGGAGCTTGAAGTTGCTCCTCTAAGCTTTATACGTGGGAGAACATTTAACGATTCCTACGTAATAGTTGACGAAGCTCAAAATGCGACAGTACATGAGCTCAAAACCATTATAACAAGAGTTGGTAAAAATTCGAAAGTTGTTTTGCTCGGCGACACCGATCAGATCGATACTCCCTACATAGATCGACTAAGCAATGGATTGTCAATCGTCATACATAAATTTAAAGATAGGATAGAGGCTGCGCACGTACATTTGAACAAGGGACAACGCTCTAATATAGCAACTGTTGCGTCAAGCATTCTTTAAACCCTTCTTGCTGCATATTTAAGCAAGAGGTGGTATGTATGGCTGTTAAAACGAAAAGTTACGATAGAAACCGGTTCAGAAAAGTATATCCTAGATTTCGGCCAGCGCCGAACCCTGGTTTCATGGCTGACGGAAGAGTAGTCATTGAAACTTTGGTCGTTAATTTCAATAACGAAGACGAAAAGACTTTTAACTTGCAGGGTAGATATGATTCTTCACCCTCTGTCTCCATTACACCTCTTGGAGATATTAATAATGTCAATGTCTATATCGCACATATCAGGCTTGGGTCTGTACCGTCAAACGGTGGCAAGAGTTGCGAGGTAAAAATTGAATCTAGCGCCAAGTTTACAGGTCAAATTCATGTGCAGGTGATAGAAACATGATTCAAGGTGAGGTATTCTTCATGGAGACGGGTGTCGCGACAATAGAGCAAGGGTTTGAAACGCTGCAGTTTCCGATATCTTTGTTTGGAATTCCAGCAACCCATAAGCCTGTTGTAATCCTGACTCCATTTCGGCCGGCAGATAATGATGATGGTCATTACGAAGATGATACAAACGTTAATATGCATCTAGACACGACTATCAACTATAACACTTCAACAAAAAAGTGGGAATTCAATGTTAAGAGAAGCATAGGAGCAAACCTAGTGGGAGACTTTGGTGCTGAACCCATGACTTTTATGTGGAAGGTTATAGCAGTAAAAGATACACGGTACGTCGGACCGAGTGTCACAATTGTAGATGAAACATTTTAATTAACTGGAGCTTTGAGAAAACATGGCAAAAGACTTTAGAGCAGAAAGAGTAAGAATACAAGCTATTGTGGGAACAGGCTCCATCTCTAACACGAGACCTAACCTCGGGTTATTAGTCTATAGTTCTTCACAGGCTGCTGACTGGAGAGGAAATGTTTACGACACCAATATGCTTCAAAATGTTGGGTCCGATGTTTGGATGTACGTTAGTGGCGCAGCGTCAGGAGATGGAACATACAAAGCAGACCAGCGGATCGACGGTGGAGCTGTGCTGTTTGGCGGGGATGTTGTAGTTAGCGGTACACTCTGGGCTGAAAGAAGTATCATAGAGGTTGATGGCACAATCGCGGGAGATCTACGAGCACCGAACAGGATAATATCTGGTCTTGGAGCCACAAACCTTGCGACTGGACGATCTTTATTTTTAGCGGACCCATTTACTATCAACACTGTTAACACGAACAGACCAGGAACAGTGTCCTTCAGGGTTGTTGACGGTACAGGTGGTGCATACAGCTACTCAACCACTAATAACAAGGATGTTTTCTTTCATGTCTCTGGGTCAAGAGGTGTAAAAGACAGCGATGATAGAGGTCTGGCCCTGTTTGATGGTGATGTTCATGTTTCTGGAAATCTAAGTTTAAGTCCAGAGTCGCTGTTCACTGTCCCAGGGGATCTATCGATTGGTGGAGACCTAACAGTAACCGGCTCATTGATTCTTAGCGGGAATGAAATACTTGACAGTGCGCACCAGCCAATGATTCGATTTAATGGAAAGGGAGACATCAATACCTTTGCACCTCTTACAAGTAGTTCTCCTGGTACCTCAGTAGAGTTAAATCTTCGCAGTGATAAAAACTTTGCAGCCATCTATATGTTGAACCATCAGGAGATAGGAGTTCCTGGTATAGTTCCTGATGATGGAGAGGAGCTAGCAAGAATATTCATGGGAGCTGGTCATAACTCTAACCCTCGAGGTGGAGGCATACAGGTTTTCGCAGCAGAAGATTGGGATGATTCGGTCTTAACCACCGGTACTAAAATGAAGTTCAACGTTGTGCCGGTTGGATACAGGTTACCTAAGACGCGTTTGGAGATTAGAGATACAACGACTGCCGTTAGCGGTAACCTTAAACTTAACCAGATCGTTGGTGCAGCTGCTCCGGATGGTGATGTTGCTGTTTCTTACCCAAGTATTCTAGATGACGGTAATAACGCGGTGATGACCTTGAGCGGTTCTGGTGACGCCACCTTTAATAATAACGTCACCGTGGTAGGTAACCTGAACGTCAGTGGGTCCGTAACATCAATTGCCACTGATAACCTTAGGGTATCAGACCAAGTCATTCTGATGGCATCTGGGTCAACTAGCGTCAACACTGAGGGTGGAATTGCTATCGCATCTGGTTCATCCATAGTAAGCGAAGCGTTAGTGTTCGGAAAGGGTGTATACAACAATCATTTTAGAGCTGGTAGGAAAGATGTGACAGATGGTAGTGTTACAACACTTTCTGATTCCACTCCCGTAAATGTTGAGGTTGCCGGTATTGATTTTGGCAGCACTGTAAGTGCTACTCCCACGCTTATTATAACAGCATCTGTTGCTGGAGCGCTCACTCACCTGACCGCTTCAACATCTGGTGGCTCAGGTGGAGACATACTCTTACAGTCAGAGAATAAAATTAGACTTATGTCTCTCCAAAACGTTCATATCGCTGGTGGACAAAAACTATACTTCGATGACGATGGTACTGGTGATGGTGGATCGGACGTATTCCTCGCAGAAGAAAGCGGTGGACTGACATTCCAGGTTGGTGACACAGTAGCACCTGCCTTGTTTAGAATTAAAAGTAGAACAGGTACACTGGATGAAATAAGGTTCTCTAGTGGCGACTACGGCGATTCCCCTAATAGGATAAGGTCTCTACACGGAGCGGCATTCTCGTCGAAACAGTCACGGCTGCAGCTCAGCGGTTCTGGTGTGATTACGATTAACAACCGAGCCGCTGCCCCAGGAGCAGGAATACCGACTTCCTTGTCAACAGTTATTTCTGCATCTTCAGATGAAGTTAACGGCGGTGGACCTGTTATAATATTATCATCTAGCGCTGAGTATGGCGGCGGAACTAGCAGAGAAGGCTTCATAATGTTAGGAGCGAGCTCTGAGGCGGGCGGCTTATTCTCTATGAGCCGCCACCGAGATGTCAGGACCCTACTAAGCGGAGCTGTTGGTACTCGAGGATCAAATCAAAGAGGAGTCACACTCATCACTGGTGACCTGGTGGTATCAGGTAACACAAACTTTGTTGGTTCCACAGACATTGGTTCAATCGCAACTGATAACCTTACCTTGCAGTCAGCGACCTCTGGAGAACCCTACATTAGGTTTAGAAGTTCTGATGTTCAAATAAGGAGAGACGCAGCTGGTAGTCTAGAGTTTGATGATATCCAAGCCCCGGGTGCTCCATACACTCTCACACAATTGGCTTCGCTGGCTGTTA
>MDSZ01036894.1_pt1 | contig 16047 bp, 14 predicted proteins | sample 811201 | NCBI WGS metagenome assembly MDSZ01 (sample SAMN05326647, study PRJNA326480) | marine metagenome | isolation source: seawater | place: Indian Ocean: North | collected 2010
CATTCTTTAATTTTTAAATTATATATTTCGCTACAAAACTTTTTAAACCAATTACCACTTTTTTTTCTAGAATGTTCGCTAAACAAAATTGTTTCAAATTTCTTTGAGTTATAAAAATTATACATTTGGTTAACCGTATCCTTTCCATCTGTCCAACTTGTATGAATATGATGGTCGATTTTCACATTTTGTTTTTTTTGATATCTTTTAAAGATACTAAAATAATATGAATTTCTGAATTTTTTGTTCAACATTTAAAATTTATAATCTATCAAAATTACTTAATATAAGATTTCTTAAAAGTGTAATTTTTTTTATTCTCGGTAAACCAATTTATTGTTTCTTTTAAACCATTATTCAAACCTTTTGATCCTACATATTCAGGTTTCCAATTTAATGTTTTCTTTGCTTTATTGCTATTACAAAGCAATCCTTCAACCTCAGACTTTTTTGGTCTTGCTCTACTTTTATCAAATGATATTTCAATATTCGAATTCATTAATTTTTTAATTCTTTTAACCAAATCATTTATAGTAACTTTAAACCCTGACCCTATGTTAAAAGTTTCTCCTGCCATTTTTTTATTTGAGTTAATAACCTTAACAAATCCTTGGACCGTATCTTTTATAAAATTTAAATCCCTAGAAGCATATAGATTTCCTAATTTAAGTTTTTTCTGGTTATTTAATATTTGATTAATAATAGTTGGTATTATAGCTCTTTCAGATTGTCTTGGACCATAAGTGTTAAATGGTCTAATAATCGTAACCGGAAGATCAAAACTTGAAAAATAGGAATTTGATAATTGATCAGAAGAAATTTTAGTTGCTGCATAAGGTGATTGAGCATATTGAAAAGATTTTTCATTAAATTTATTTAAAAAATTTATATTACCATACACTTCACTAGTTGATGTTTGAATAACTTTTTGAACATTATTATTTAACGATGCCTGAAGAATATTATAAGTTCCAATAATATTAGTATCTATGTAACTTTTAGGAGCATCATAAGAATATGGTATACCAATAAGAGCAGCCAGATTTACAATTACGTCTATTTTTTTTGAAATTTTTAGCATTAGGTCGTAGTCTCTTATATCGCCATGAATTATTTCGACATTATCTAAAATACTCTTATCGATAGTTTTCAACCAACCAATATCACTTTTAAAATTATATAAAACTAAAGCTTTAACATTAAATTTTTTTGAGAGAACAAGCTTTTCAATTAAATGAGATCCTATAAAACCCTCTGAGCCTGTAATTAAAATATTTTTAATCATTTTGATTCAACATATATAAAACTTAATGAAAATTATCTCTATAAAATTTATCCAAATAGGTATTAATTTTTTTTTCTTTTTCCTGATCAATGTTTTCAAGAAAATAGTTAAATAAATTTATCGAGTTATTAATTTTTATGTTATTAGATGCGAAGAAATCTTCTTTAAAATTTTTATCTCTATTATACATTTTATTATAATGATAAAAATCCATATAAAGATATTCATAAATTTTAGTTTTGTCAAAATTTAACTTCGATTTATGACTATCTAAATTTAAGACCATATCTTTTAACTCATCTAAATTTTTTGGATTTAAAGAAAAATTATACTGTGAATGAGGATTTTCCCCAGTATTTATAACTGGTATTTTATGGTAAGCAAACTCATGACATGCTTTACCATGATTAGTTATTATTAAATCAGGATTAGAATTTAAAATATTTTTGTTTCCAAAATTCTTATCTAATAATGTTACATTAGGAAATTTTTTTAAGATCTGTTTGTGAATATTGATTCCTTTTTCTAATTCTTCTGGATGCGGTTTATAGAACCATTGTTGATTATTTTTTTTATTTGATAGTTCAAGTAAATAATTTATTTGTTCATAAAAATCTGGAAATAACATCCATATATACTTATGAGGATTGTCAAAGTAACAATGGGTTAATAGAAAAACTTTTTCTTTGTTAGGATCAAATCTAATTGTTGATTTTAATTTATCATTGTACTGGCTTTGTTTTATGTAAGGTATATTATCATCATAATCGCCTGAAAATCTTTTCTTAATTATTTCTTTTCCTATATTTCTAAATTTATCTTTATCAGTTTCTGAAAAATTATTAAATTCTATTTGAAATTTATTATATGGAGCTTCATCTACTAATAAATCTTGTATTCTATGAATTCTAAAAGAATTATTACCCCTGTATTTTGAATAAATTTTTACTATTGGTATTTTTTTTCTATGAGCAATAAGTGCAAATATACCATAACTTATGTAGCATAGATGACTAGGTACAAGACATTTAACATTATAATTATCAAAAAATTTTATTCCTTCATCTAATGTTTTAAGAGCTTTAACAAAAATATCTTTGAGTTTTTGATCCTCAAAATTTACTGTGGGAAAATCATTTATTCTTACATAAGTATCATAAATAAGTAATCCAATATTGTAAGATTTATAATTAAAGTTTAATAATTTTTGTTTTGATTTATTGCAACTATGAAATAATTTTTCATAGTGATTAATCTCCTGTTTTGTATATTTAAATTTATATTCATTTATTCCCTCACTCACATTAAAAGATAAAAAAATTTTTTTTAATTTTCTTATATAAATTTCTTTTTTCGATAAATAATCTTGTTCCAAACTAATATAAAAAAATTTTGCAGAACAATCTAATTTTTTACATAAAAATGGAATTAAATAACTCCAAATTACAATCCAAGGTCTCCAATCAAATAAATCTACAAGAATTATATTTTTTGAATGGTTTCTTAAATTTATTAATTTTAGTTTTTTTTTATTGTATAAAATGAATTTTTTCTCAATTTTAGAGAAAAAGAATGTTTTTTTTAAAAACAATAGATATCTAAAAATTTTAATAAAAAATTTCATATATGACTTAATAAAAAAATAATTGAATTAATCACTAATTTTACTTGTTATAAGTTGGGTTTTTTTATTTACTAAAAATTCATTAACATCTTTCAAATTTTTTAAATGATTTTCCTCTACAAAATCATCACACCACTCTTTATATATTTTATCGTCTTTAGCTAAATTGCTATTTAGACCATGTAAATATTTTTGATAGTTTGGATATAAATACCAATGTGATAATATTTGATTGTAATAAAACTTATAAATATCTTCCTTATCAAAATTGAAATTCATTAATTTGAAATTTTTAATTGCATAGTTAAATTCATTTAAATCTTTTGGTTTAAAAGTAAAATTATAACCTGAGTAAGAACAAGTGTTCGAAGCCAAAATAACTGGAACATTGTGATATGAAAATTCATAACCAGCTGAGCCCCATGCAGTTAATATTAAATCTACATTATTGGCCAAGAGCTCACTATTATTAACATTTTCTAAAATTTGAATATTTGGATATCTTTTCACAAAATCGTCAATTGTTTGATCATTCAACTTTTGTTCAACTGAGGCTGGATGTTTTTTTATATACCAATTATAATCGGTTTTATTTGAAATCTTACATAAATAATCAACCCACTCATAAAAATCAGGAAATAACCATTCACCTTCGTTGTGAGGAGAATCATAAAAACAATGAGCTAAGATAACAACGTTTGGTTTGCCATTTTTTATAAAAATATTTGTTTTTTTTATTGAACCAAAAGTATTTAATTTTTCCCAATAAATTTCTCTTTGAATTATAGAGTTTTGACTATCATTTTCAGAAATTTTATTTGGATTAAATTTTATCTCAAGTTTTTTTTTTGAATATTCTAGTGCTTTGATCTTATCATCATCACTTAACAAGCTAAAATGATTTCTATAATTATTTTCCCAAAGATGTTTTCTTTCTTCATCAAAATAATGTAAAAAATTCATTGATCCAATATACACTGGTATATTGAATTTTTGAGCTATTCTTAATGGTAAAGCTAAATTATAAACTGGATGAGTTACAATCACTGATGAAATATTGCCTTTTTTAAAAATTTCTAGCCAATTGTAAAACTCATGAAAATATTTTAATAACTCAGATTTAAATTTTTCAGATTTAAGTTCTATGGTTGGTTCTGCATTCCATCTTGTATAACTGTCGTAAAATAGATCACCAACAAGTACATTTTCTAATTTTAAAACTGATAAATCTCTTTTGCTGTTTAAATTACTGATTATTTCTCGAAATTTTGTTTCAACAAATTTTTTATTTTTAGATTTGAAATTTGTTAAAATTTTCATAGAAGCTCCAGCAAAAAAAAACGTTGCTGCTTGTTTAAAATGAAAAATCAATGTGGTTATTAATTTTTTAATAAATACTTTATAATTTAATGCAATTCCAGGTGGAAAAAAAATAATTTTAGAATTATGTTTTTTTTGTAAATTTTTTATTAAGTATAAAATTCCAATAATTGCAGGTTTATGGGTGTTAAACTCAACCAAAATTATACTTTTTGAATTTTTTTGTTTTTCTCTAAATTTTTTAAAAACAATTAATAAAAATTTTAAGAAATAAATTTGATTAGAAAAATATTTAATAACTTTAATCATTAACTTTTATTTAATTTTACTATAAATTTTTAATTAATCTATTTTTTATAATATCTTGTTTTTTAAAGGTATGATAACTTCATTTTAAATCATGAAGATGACAAATGTTTTATTCAATAATTTTATAAGTTTAGCAAATTGCTTTTTTTATTGGCTTTTATTATCAGATAGATATAACTAAAACAATTAAATTAATTTAATGTTCAAAATCCCAAAAATTAATTATTCTTATTATCAAAATAAAAGTAAGAAAAAACCATATTATGGATTGTCCAAAAATATAATTTTTTGTTCAAAATGTACTTATAGCAATCAAAAACCTGACTCGGAAAAAGAATATACGCATACAATAAAAAAAGTTAAAGAGACATTGAACTTTAATAACAACTTTGTTTGTAGTGCGTGTACTTGGAATGAAAAAAAAAAAGAAATAAACTGGGATTCTAGAAAAAAAGAATTAATTAAACTTTGTAATAAATATAGAAAAAAAAATGGTGAATTTGATTGTTTGGTCCCAGGATCTGGTGGAAAAGATAGTTTTTATGCTGCCAGCAAATTGAAATACGAGTTTGGAATGAATCCATTAACAGTTACTTTTAAGCCTCATTTATACACTGATATTGGAAGAAAAAATTTTGATGCTTGGATTGCATCTGGTTTAAATAACTATCTATTTTCTCCAAATATAAAGGTGCAAAGATTATTAACTAGAATATCTTTAGAAAATTTATTTCACCCATTTCAGCCATTCATAATGGGACAGATGTATTTCCCTCCTAGAATGGCAAGTTTATTGAATATACCATTAATATTTTATGGAGAAAATCCCGCAGAATATGGAAATGATATTAACGCAAACAAAAAGCCTACAAAAGATCCAGAATACTTTTCAACTAAAGAGCAAAAAAATATATTTATTTCAGGAATGAGTATAAATAAACTAGAAAAAATATTTAAAATTAGAAAAGCCGATTTATCTCCATATCTTCCATTGAACACAAAATTTTTTAAAAAGAAAAAAATTTCTGTAGAATATTTAGGTTATTATTTGAAATGGCATCCCCAGGAGTCATATTACTATGCATCAGAATATGGATTTGAAGCAGCTCCACAAAGGAGTGCTGGGACTTATAGCAAGTATTCAAGTTTAGATGATAAAATAGATGATTTTCATTACTATACAACATATATAAAATTTGGTCTTGGAAGAGCAACTTATGACAGTTCTCAGGAAATAAGAAATGGTGAAATTACTAGAGAGGAAGGTGTTAATTTAGTTAAAAGGTACGATGGTGAATATCCTGCAAGATTTGAAAATGAGATTTTTGAATATTTATCAATTAATGAAATAGAATATCCAGAACTAAAATCTTTATTTTATCAAAAAATTTTTGATAAAGATTATTTTTTTCAATTAGCAAATAAGTTTCGTTCACCTCATTTATGGACATATAAAAATGGAAAATGGAAATTGAGAAAAACAATTTTTTAAGTGTATTTAATAATATCTTTTAAAAAATTTAAACCTACTTCACCACTTTTTTCAGGATGAAATTGTGTTCCTAGAATGTTTTCTTTTTGAACAGCAGAATTATATTTTATTTTATCATATGTGGACTCAGTAAGAATATTTTTATTTTGTGTAACATGAGCAGCATATGAATGAATGAAATAAAATTTTTCATTATTATATTTCCTTTTCAAATTAATAAAATCTTTTTTAAATTTCACTGTTTGCCACCCTATAACTGGCAATATTATATTTTTTTTTGATGATAGTCTTTTCACACTCCCATTAAAAATATTTAAACCCTCTGATTTACCATTTTCTGTACCCGATGAAAGTAACAACTGCATTCCAAGACAAATTCCAAATACAAAAGAATTATTATTTAAATGTCTATTAATAAATTGAAAAATTATTTTTTTATGAATTAATTTACTACCCTTTGAAAAAGATCCTATCCCTGGAATAAAAATTATATCATAATTCTTTTCTTTATTATCCGAAAAAAATTCTGGAGTATTACCAATTTTAGATAATGAATTATATAAACTTGCTATATTTCCTAAACCATAATTTACTATACATATAGATTTCATCTCTTTAGTTTGCTAATTTTTATTTTGTTATAGTGAAGAGACGATCCTAAAGCCACATCTACATTTTTAAAGCTTTTTATTTCATTCACATGTTCATAATTTCCAAAACCTCCTGAAATAATTAGAGGGATTTTAATTAATTTTTTAATTTGTTCTAACAGATTTAAATCAAACCCTTTCATAGTTCCATCTCTGTCAATTGATGTCAAAAAAATTTCCCCACAACCTAAATCCTGAACTTTTGCTAGCCAATAAAATAAATCAATTTTAGTGTCCTCTCTTCCATTGTATTTAAATATATTCCATTTATTTTCATTCATTAATTTGGCCTCGATAGAGGAAACAATTGTGCTTGTACCAAAATATTTAGAGGCTGTTTTTATAAATGATGGATTTTCTGTAGCATAAGAATTTATTGCTACTTTGTCAGCTCCAACTTTTAAACTTTTTTCTATATCATTTAGAGATTTAATTCCTCCACATACTGTTAGTGGGACAAAAATATTTTTTGCTGCATTTTCAATTGTTTTCAAAATTGCATCTCTTCCGTATAAAGATGCGACACAATCATTAAAAAAAATTTCATCTATACCTTTTTTGTAATAATTATTTGCAATCTTGAGAGGATCGCCTATTTTTCTCAATCCTTCCAATCTAATACCCTTGATAACAAAATTATTTTTGATATCTATTCTCGATATATAACGCATTTAGATGTTACTTGTATTTTAAATTAAATTTTCAATAAAAAAAAAATTAAAATGTTATTATAATAATTACTTATATTTATTAAATTATGTATAATTATTTAAAATTCATTCTAAATATTTTAGCAAATAAAATAACTCAATTTATAATTAATTCTATTTTTTTTTTATTAAAAGAATTTATTAAAAAATATATTTATTATAAAAAATATACGAAATTTGAAAAATTTTTTAAAAATGAAAGTGTCAATAATAATATTGTAATTATTGAAATGTTTAAATTCAATGAGAATATTATATCATTTTTGTTTTGGAAAATTTTTTTTCAAAAAAAAGGATATAAAAATTTTTATTGCTATCCTCCTAAAATCAACAGCGTGTATAATCCAATTACATTTTACATATATAAAAAACTTGGATTTAAGATAATCAACTATCAAACGAATTACGATCAAGAAAAATTATTAAATAAAATTTGTTCGAAGATAAATCTAAAGAAAATAAGTAAAAAAAAATTTTTAAATCTAAAATATGATAACATTAAAATAGGTGACCTAATTTACGACGATTATCTGAGATTTAATAAAAAGCCAACTGTAAATTTTGATGACCCAAAATTTATTGAAACGGTAAAAAATGGATACAGAATGGCTATTTTTTGGAAAGATTTTTTTAAGCGGAATAAAACAGACTATTTATGCTATAGTCACGCTGTATATTTAATTGGGATTCCAGCAAGAATATCATTAAATTTTAAGATTTCTAACTTAAATGTTTGTGGTCATAATGTTTTTAGAATTTTTAAAAATTATCTTTATCAAGGAGATCAATTCTTTTTCTTAAAAAAAAGATTGTTTAAATATTTTAAGACAAATAAAAATACAAAGAAATTTTTATTAAGAAAAATTGATATTGAAATTAATAAAAAAATGAATGGTAAAATAAAAAAAATGGACGACTTACCTTTTCATTTTAAAAAAATATATGACCCTAAATATTCTAAAAAATTTGAATTAGAAAATAAAATTACTATTGACAAAAAAAAATTCAATATTCTTGTGGCGACACACGATTTTTATGAAGGCCCTAATTCAGAAGGTGAATTTATCTTTCCTGACTATCATACTTGGATTAAGTATTTATTGAATTATGCTAACAAGTGTAAAAATAAAAAAATTTTTTGGTATATTAAACCTCATCCAGATTTTGATGAAGGTCAATTTGAGATATTAAAAAATATTATACCAAAGAATAAAAACATTGTTTTATTACCAGGAAATACCCCAAATTACTTTTTAATTAAAAAAGGAATAAATTTTGTATTAACTAATCATGGTACTATAGCTCCTGAATATGCATATAAAAATATTCCTACTTTATTATGCTCAAATTCAAATTTTTTTAACAATTTCAATTTTGCAATAAAGTGTAAAAATTTAGATCAATATAAAAATTATCTAGATAAAATTAGTGATTTAAAAATTAAAATTAAAAAACAAGATGTTCTTAAGTATTTTTACTACCAAAAATATTTTTTTAATGATCCTATGAAATTTAATATTTTCCCCAAAAAAACGGTGAATGCCAATCCGATAGTAAATTTAAGCGATAAAGTTTTTTTAGATGATAATTTAATAATCAATAGAACGTACAATAAATTTTTTAATAATAAACAAAAATTCAATAGAATTTTCAAAGTTTATGAAAACTTCATCAATAATAAAAATTTATTTCAATTAATAGATATTAACAAAGCTGTTTAATTAAGTTTATAAATTAATTATTTCATTAGATTGTTAATAATTAATTTTATATCATCAAACTCAACCAATATTATAGATTTTAAATTCCTATTGTTTCTATCAATTTTTAATTACTTTATTTTTTTATAACATCTTTTATTGTAGTTGACGGTAATCCTAATCTTGAAGAAAAACCATATCTCTCATCTACTCTAACTCGGTCATTAAAATGAGGGCTAGATGCCTCTAATATTTTACAATCAGTCAGTGCCTCCTCTTGATGTACCGCTCCTGGAGGAAATTGAAATACGTCACCTGCTTTAAGTATTTTAGTTGATAATATTTTGTTACCTTTGTCATATCTAATTAAAAGCTTACCAGATAAAATATATCCACACTCATTTTTTTTGTGATGGTATTGTATTCCACCTTTTTTTCCTTTTTTTATCTTAAGTAATTTTAATGATAAAACAGATGGGATTAAGGAAAGAAGTATCTCTTCACCCCAATCTCTTTTTCCAATTTTTTTTTTTTTGGGAAATAATACACTAACATGTTTTTTTTTTTTATTTTTCATCTCATTTAAGATTTGTAAAAAGAATTGGTTCACCTTTTTTCATTGATTTTTTTACTATTTTACCAATTATCTTATATGAATACCTGACTAAAATTAAATTTTTTTCAAAAATTTTTCCACTAAGATTTTCTAGTTTAATTTTTTCTCCAACTCTTAAGTCTTTTGTGGTTATAAGAGATTTTCCAAGTTTAACAAAAACAGGTTCTTTTCCAATTAAATTTTTTTCTTTTGATTTTAACATTCCATCAACTCTATGAATATCTCGAACAAACTTTCTAAAACCTTCAGGCTCTAATGCAAAGCTATGATCAGTACCTTTCCATGCTCGATTTAAAGTTACGTGTTTTTCAAATACTCTTGCTCCTTGTAGATAAGCTACAGGACCAGATAGTATTCCATTAAAATGGTCTGATAATCCAACTACACATTGAGGAAATTTTTTTTTTAATAGTTTTATATTCTCAAGACCCAAACGATTGTAGGGGCAAGGATATTCTGATACACAATGCAAAAGGATTATTTTATTTTTTTTCTTAAGCAATAGTTTAATGCTTTCCTCTATTTCTTTTAAATTTCCACCTCCTGTGCTTATAGCAACTATTTTTTTTTGTTTTGAAATTAAGTTGATAAATGGCAAATTTCCTAAATCAAATGATGCAATTTTAATTATATCTACATCTAATTTTGAAAGTAATTTTAAACTATTTTCATCAAACGGTGTGACCATAAAAAGTAGGTTTCTTTTTTTAACTTCCCTTTTAAGCTCTCTAAAATCTTTGTGACTTAATTCAAGTTTTTCTCTATGTTGTCCATAAGTTTTACCAAATGAATTTTCACTATCATAAATTTTATTATATGCCTCTTTAGAAAAAAGTTTTCTATTATCTCGAGCTTGAAACTTAATTATGTCTGCACCAGCTTGAGAGAACTCCCTTATATAATCTTTCGCTATTTTTAAGGAACCTTGATGATTCTGACCTACTTCAGCAATTATCAAAGGTACTTTTCCTAATTTATTGAATAAATTTTTTTTAGCCATAAATTAATAATCATTATAATATTCTTATTATAAACACTTTTACAATTGTAAAAAATAATTAAATTACTGATAATATAAATACTCAATATGTTATAATCAAATATCTTGAATATTAAATGAAAAAAAAAATTTTAGCTTTAATTGGTATAAGATCAGGTTCAAAAGGTTTAAAAAATAAAAATATAAAAAAACTTGGTGATAAACACTTGGTTGGTTGGATTATTGATGCTGCAAAAAAATCAAAGTATATAAATAGAATTATCGTTTCAACAGAAAGTAATAATTATGCAAAAATATCTAAACGGTACGGTGCTGAAGTTCCATTTTTAAGAGATAAAAAATTAGCAAAAGATAACTCTAATGAGATTGATTTTATAAAATTTACTTTAAAAAAATTGGATGAATTGGAAAATTATCAACCAGATATTATAGTTAGATTATTGGCAACCTGTCCTTTTCAAAGAGCAAAAGATATAGATAAAACTATATTTAAAGTTCTAAATGAAAAAATTTACTCAGCAGTTTTAATATCAGAAGCAAAACAGCATCCAAGAAAAGCCATAAAAATTATTGGAAAAAAACACAAGAGATTAGTTAATTTTTATACAGGAAAAGGCATTGATGTAGGCCGTAAATCTAATAGACAATTTTTTGATAAAGCATATTTTCGGTCAAATGTTATTGTTTCAAAAAAAATTGTAATTGATAAATATAATTCTTTAACTGATAATAATGTAAAATTTGTTAAGTTAAAAAATCAACCTTATGTGGATATAGACTCTGTAGAGGATTTTGACTATGCAAAATATTTATTTAAAAAAAATTATTAAAATTATAAATAAATTAGCATAAAATCTTACAGCAGATTAAACTAATTTTATTTAAAATCATGAAGCTAAAAAATATTTCGCTAGATAAGATTAAAAAAAATTGGAATAAGATTTTTTTTGATAAATATATAAAACAATATATAAAATTTAATAAATCTCAGCATAAAGAAAATAAATTTTTAAATAAAAAAGATTCAATAATACTAATTGACTTATTCTACCACCCTCCATTTATTCATTTTTGGGGAATATTAGCAAACTTTTTGATTAGCAAATATAATGTTAAAGCAAAATTTTTTTATTTTCCTTTACATGAAACAAGATTTACTAAATATAATTTTTCTATTTATAGAATTAAAAAAATATATGAGTCTTTAAATATCCATGAAGGAATAAATGAAATAAATTTCAAATATAGTTTTAATAATTTAAAATTATTAAGAAAAAAATATCTACTAATTAAAAGTAAAAAGGACCTCCAGGAGTTTAAATATAAAGGTTTAAAAATAGGCGACCTTATCTATGATACCTATCTTAGAACAAAATTTAAACCAACTATAAATTTAGAGGATGAGAGCCTTTTTAGAATTTTTTATAGATCAATTAAAATTTTTGATGAAATACATGAATATTTTAAAAATAATAAAGTAAAATTAGTCATACCTAGTCATACTAATTATATTCAATACGGACTTATTGTTAGAATAGCAAATAGAAAAAAGATACCTGTTGTGGCTATCCATTCGCGGAATAGAGGTAATTGTGAATTTAGATTAAAAAAAATAAGAAAAGATTTTCCAGGAGAAGCTAATTTAGGATTTTTAAATTACAGGAGAGACTTTAAAAAATTAAAAAATAAAAGGAAATTACTTGAATTGGGAAAAAAATACCTGGAAAAAAGATTGACTGGAAAAAATAAGTTATCTTATCTAAAAGTCTCTCCTTATGTTTCGAAAAAAAAATTTGTTAGTCCTTTTTTAAAAAATAATAAAAAAAATATAGTTATTTTTGCACAATGTTTTTTTGATGCACCACACAGATATAGAAAAATGATTTTTACAGATACATTTGAGCAAATAAAATTCCTATTAAAACAATCCAAATATTTTTCGGAGTACAATTGGTATCTAAAACCACATCCTAATACTTTAACTGACAATACTTCGACATACAGGAAATATTTTATGAAAAAATACAAAAATGTAATATTTTTAAACAATAAAATATCAAATTTAGATATTATAAAGAATGGAATAGAAATAGGGATAACCAACCACGGAACAATTGGTCATGAACTACCCTATTATAAAATTCCAATAATAAATACAGGGGATAATAATCAAATAAAGTATAATTTTAATTTACATGCAAATAATTCAAATCAAATAATTAAATACATAAATGAAATTCATAAATTTAGAAAGTTGTTAAACTTTGATAAGAAAAATATATATGAGTTTACTTATATGCATTACTTACATGAAAATGTTAAAAATCCAGAAAATCTAAAACTCAAAGATAGTTTTTTTGCGAAAAAAAATATGAATAAAAATGTTGAGTCTACTATTTTTCAATACTATGCAGAAAACCTTGAGGAAAACCATGATATAATAAAAAATTATTTGAATATATTTTTTAATAAAAATAATATTAAAATTTAGATATTTAAATATTTTCTTTTTTTTGAAAGCACAGCATAAATCGAATATTTTTTATCCAATTCATTTATTTTTTTTAGGTATAATAAATTTAATCCCAATTTGTTTGCCAAAAATACAAATGTATCTGGACTGTAAAAGTTATGATGTAGAGACATATATACTGGGTCATTCTTTTTAACTTGATTAATATTACTATTATCAGGAACTTCTATATATAATAAACCATCTTTTTTTAAAATTTTCTTCAATCTTCTCAAGAGCTGTACTGGATCGTAAACATGCTCTAAAGTTTTATTTAATGTTATAAGATCAAATTTTTTATTAACTTTACTAAGATTATCAAAACATTTTTTGATAAAATTGAGTTTTTTTAAAAATGAAAAAGAGTTAGGGTCAGTATCTAAAGCGTAATTATTTGTTTTAATTTTTTTCGATTTTAACTGTTTGGATAATTCATACAAGAATATTCCCGTTCCAGAGCCGATATCAATTGTATCTATTAAATCAGTTTTAAAATTTAATTTAATTAAATTTGTAATTCTTCTTACTCTATAAAAATTTATTGATGATGTTTTTGGCAGCGATCTAACAAAATCGAATTTTTTTTTAATCTGGTTTTTTAAAGTTATATTATAGTATTTACTATCAATTTTGTTAAATTTTAATAAATCAGATTTTTTTTTTACTAAATTTATTGATCCACAAATTTTACATAGAAGTATTTTTCTTGAGAAATTTTTACTTTCTACACCTGCTGCGATTTCATATTTATCTCTTTTTTTGATAGAAAAAAGATATGTAAACTTATTACAGAAACATATATTGCATTTCATCTATTTGCTTTTATAAAAATTTATCTGTCTTTGGTTAACATTCCCCAAAATAGGATCGTTGAGATAAAATATATGTTGATCAAAAGGTTTTTGATGTGAGTAAAGCCAATTTCTTTTAAATGTATCTCTCAAAAATTTTGCATTTGCAGACCTTCCATCAGATAAAATAATTGTTCCAGGTGTTAAAAAGTATTCAATTTTTATTATATCATTTCCCATTGGCATCATATCTGGATGTGCGGTTGTAAAATTATTTATTCTATTCCTTATTTTAAAAAGATTTGGACCGTCTAAGTAAATAAAATCTGGGTTGCATAAAGGAAGTTTTTTATAAAATGTTGAATAACGTCCTTCAAATTCTTCAATTAGACAGTCTGAAAAATTATAATTTACTTTTGTTGGATTATTAATTTTATTTTTCTTATTAAAATTAATAATTCTTTTTTTTGTAATATTTAAGTATTTTTTTTCATTATCTACACAAAAAGATTCAAATAAATTATGTCTTCTCAGATTATATTTAATAACGTCTTTACTATATTTTTTTTTTACTTCATTTAAAGCCATTGAAATAACTAGGGTTGACCACCCAGATCCAAATTCTAATATTGTAGTTCTTTTATTCAGAGTAATAAATTGGTACAATCTATATAAATCAACCAGGTTGGGGGCTAGTGTCTTATACCAGTATAATTGATTTTCTGGTCTTATTGGTTGTTTAGTGCCATCAATCAAAATCTGTAAATTTTTTTTTTTAAAAAATTCTTTAATTAATTTTAAGCTTAGTTGTTTTGGAAATTTTATTTTATTTTTAATCATAAATAAAAAGCCTTAAATTTATCAAATTTTTTTATATTCCCAATTAAATATGGGTTTTTTATTTTTAAAACTTGCAAATCTACCTACATAATAATCTCTATTCAATAACTCTGGCCCTGTAAGCTCTCTATATTCATTGCCTAATATAATTTTCTTATCTTTTTTACTTATTATATATTTCTTTTTTTTTTTCATTATTTTTACTAAATCCGATAACTCTTTAAAGTTAACTGAAACTACTCCGTCTTTAGTCTTATCTTTTTTTAAAATGGTGAAATGTCTCTCGATATAATCAATTCCTAGTTCCATCGCAGCTGTTGCTATTTTATGACCAGATTTATCAAAATTAGAGTGATCACTTAATCCAACACTTTTATTAATTTTTTTTAAGAATTTTATTCTATTTAAATTGGCTAGTTCAATTGGCGTAGGGTATACTGAAACACAGTGTAGTAGTGTAAGATTTTTTTTGCTAAGTATTTTTTTTGCTCTTAAAATTTCCGAGTTATATGCCGCCCCAGTTGATAGAATTACATTTTTAATTTTTTTACTCTTAGATATATCTGACAATAAGCCAAATGATGAACAGTCAAAACTAGAAATTTTTATGGAATTTAAATTTAATTTTTCAATAAATTTTAGTCTTTCTTTTGTAAAAATAGTTGTAAGTGGTTTAATTCCATATTTATTACATTTTTCAAGAAAATAAAAATGATCGTCATCATCTAGATCTAACTTTTTTAATCTATTGTATTCTTTTTTAAATGGTCTCTTAATTACTAAAGTTTTCCCTCCCTCTACTAGTCCTTTTTCAAATCGTTGTCTAAAGACTAAATTAGAAATTTTCATTGATTGTATTTTTGCGTAATCTGCACCACTTTCTGCTGCTGCGGCAACCATTTCATCAAGAATACTCCTTTCACCTAAATGATTTTGACAAAGTTCTGCAATAATTTGGGTCATTTTAATTACTTAACATTCTTTTTATAAAATTTACAATATCTTTTGGCCCAGAACTTGATGGTTTATAGGAATTAATATTTTTTTTAAGTGTCTTAAATTCACAAATTAAAAATTTTTCAATTCTTTTTATAAAGTTTTTATTAAAATCATTCGAGTATATTATAGAACAATAATTCTTAAAATAAAGACTATCTATATTATTAATAACCTCTGGATTATTTTTTTCATATGAAAG
>MDSZ01035300.1_pt1 | contig 16046 bp, 12 predicted proteins | sample 811201 | NCBI WGS metagenome assembly MDSZ01 (sample SAMN05326647, study PRJNA326480) | marine metagenome | isolation source: seawater | place: Indian Ocean: North | collected 2010
AAATCTGCAGAGTTCTTTACGATAGGAACAGGCGGTCCAACTGGAGTTTATTTCCAAACTGGAAACGCAATTTGTAAAATGCTGCATAAATCGGCAATAGCAAAAGAACATGGAAGAAAAAAAGGTATAGATAAAGCATATAGATGTACTGCTCCTTCTACAGGTGGATCAAACTATAATATTGGTCAAATAGCTGCTGGAGAATTCCAATTTGGTGTTGCACAATCTGACTGGCAATATCATGCAGTAAATGGTTCAAGCAAATGGGAAGGAAAACAGTTTAAGGGATTAAGAGCTGTATTTTCAGTTCACAATGAACCTTTTCAAATTTGGGCAAGAAAAAAAGCAAAAATTAAGGATTTTGCTGGATTAAAAGGAAAAGTAGTCAACATAGGTAATCCTGGTTCAGGACAAAGAGGAACTATGGAAGAATTAATGAAAGCAAAAGGTGTTGACAATAGTTTCTTTAAATCAACTACTGAACTTACATCATCAGAGCAAGTTAAAGCTTTATGTGATGGTAAAATAGATGCTTTTGGATATTCAGTTGGATTTCCAAATGGTGCCATGGAACAAGCAGCTACTTGTGCAGCTAAAGCTTCACCAATTAATTTAACTGGACCTGAAGTTCAGGCTTTAATTGATGGTGCTGATTATTATGCTAAAGCAGTAATCCCAAAAGGCACTTATACAAATCAAAAAAAAGATGCCACAACTTTTGGCGTTAAGGCAACAGTTGTTACAAGTAATGCTGTTGAAGCTGATCTAGTTTATTTAGTTGTAAAAGCAGTTTTCGAAAATTTTGATGATTTTAGAAAACAACATCCAGCGTTTGCACCACTTAAAAAAGAAGATATGATAGCTGATGGTTTGTCAGCTCCATTACATGAGGGTGCACTAAGGTATTACAAAGAAGCAGGATTAATGTAATCTAGTTTAATAAATTAATTAAAAGGCCTGGTATTTTTTACCGGGCCTTTTTTTTATGATAAAATAAAATAATGAATCAATCCTTTAGTGAAAAAATAAAAGATAAAATTAATGAAGATTTATCACCAACTAGAAAACTAAAAGGTAATCATTTAAAAGTTGTTGCTGCTATAGCAATTATTTGGTCCTTATTCCAACTTTGGTATGCATCACCTTTCCCTTTTATTTTCAACATTGGCATGTTTAAAGGTCTACCAGCAAGAGCGATTCATTTAGGTTTTGCATTAACTTTAGCTTTTTTAATTTATCCTATTTCTAAAGAAAAAAAAATATCACTCATAGATTTTTTGATTAGTTTTATAGGAGCATTTTGTTGTCTATATATTTATTTTTTTTACGATCAACTTGTAGATAGAGGTGGTGTTTTATTAAATATTAAAATTACCGAAAGTATCAATTTACCAATTGAATTAATTATTGGTGGTTGTGGAATTTTAATACTTTTAGAAGCAACAAGAAGAGTGATCGGGCTACCTCTAGTTTTTATTGCTATTTCATTTTTGTTATTTTCATATTTTGGAAGATATGCACCGGAAATAATTTCTCATGGTGGACTTTCTTTAAATAGATTAGTTGGTTTTCAATGGTTAGATCAAGAGGCAATATTTGGAATTCCTATTGGGGTTTCAGTCGATTTCATTTTTTTGTTTGTGTTATTTGGAGCACTTCTTGAAACAGCTGGGGGCGGAAAATATTTTCTTGATCTAGCATTTGCTATGGTAGGAAAAATGAGAGGTGGTCCCGCAAAAGCAGCGATTCTTGGATCTGGGATGACTGGCTTAATTTCAGGATCTTCTATTGCAAACACTGTCACTACTGGAACTTTTACTATTCCAATAATGAAAAAAACTGGTTTTTCTGAGGAAAAAGCTGGAGCTATTGAAGTATCATCTTCAGTAAATGGTCAAATAATGCCCCCAGTGATGGGAGCAGCAGCATTCGTAATGGCAAGTTTTATTGGTGTTACGTATTTCGAGGTAGTTAAGCACGCTTTTCTTCCAGCAATTATTTCTTATATCGCTTTATTTTATATATCCCATTTAGAAGCTTTAAAATTGAACCTGAAGGGAATGGATGACTCTGATGTGCCAAATTTAAAAAGGACTTTTCTATCAGGTCTACATTTTTTAATCCCAATTTTTGTATTAATTTACATGTTAGTTTATTTAAGATTTACAGCCTCGTATTCAATTTTTTATGCGACTATTTCTTTAATTATTGTAAATCTAATAAACAAAATTTATAGAGAACACACTCCTAAACTTGGTTTTAAAGTTTGGTTCAACCAAACTGTCATTGGGTTTGAAAAAGGTGCATTAAATATGGTTGGTGTTGGAATAGCAATAGCAACAGCAGGAATTATAGTTGGAGCTGTTGGTTCAACTGGATTGAGCACTAATTTAATTATAGTAATTGAATCTATCGCAAAAGATAATGTGATAATTTTATTATTTTTAACAATCATATTATGTTTATTACTTGGCATGGGATTACCAACAACTGCTAATTATGTGGTTGTTGCATCTTTGATGGCGACAGTTCTTGTAGATGTTGGCAATGCATCTGGTTTTATATTTCCATTAATTGCAGTTCATCTTTTTGTTTTTTACTTTGGATTAATGGCAGATGTGACACCACCTGTTGGTTTAGCTTCGTATGCTGCTGCTGCAATATCAGGGGGAGATCCTTTAAGAACTGGGGTTCAAGCATTTTGGTATAGTTTAAGAACAGGCATTTTGCCAATAGTTTTTCTATTTAATCATGAATTATTATTAATTGGCATAGAAAATATTTGGCATGCGTTTATTGTTATTGTTACATCGTTAGCTGGCATTTTAGTATTTACATCAGCTACTCAAGGATGGTTTTTTAACAAATTAAGATGGTATGAAATAGTAATTTTTCTATTTATAGCGATTTCATTACTCTCACCTGAATTTGTACTTAATAAATTTTACCCTAAATACAATTACGTTGATGTAAATAATATTAAGGAAATAAAATTTAATCCAGAGAAAGAAGTGAGATTTAAAGTGACAAGGGTGACTGAGTATGGTGAAAGATATAAACTATTCGTAATAAACAAAGATACTTTTAAAAAAGAATTTAGTGTTGAAGATTATGGTCTAAGCATTCTAGTAGAGAACAATAAAACTGTAGTTGATACTATTCAATGGAATGGAGAAGCAAAAAAAAATGGATTTGAAATGGGTGATTTAATTAGTGAACTGAAAATACAAAATCAGGATAGACCGTCTAAAAATATAATTTATCCGTTCGCAATTTTATTGTTAATAATTTTTGGTTATTTCAATTTTAAGAGAAAAGATTTATCCACCAGGACCTAAATTCGATGGTTTTACTTTAAGGATTTTCCAAACACCAGAGCCAGATGTGATTATTTTGTTATCACATTTTAATTCACAGAATAAAAATATTAATGTTTTTGTTTTTTTTAAAATTTTTACTTTACCAATAATTTCATCACCAACCTTTGAAGCACCTATAAACTTTAAATCTAATGAAATAGTTACACAAGGAGCATTATCAGCTGATCTATGTGCGGCAGTTCCAGCTCCCGCATCAATTAAAGCAGATAGATATCCACCATGAGTTATTCCAGCAGCATTTAAATGATTTTCATTAATAATTGATTTGAACTCGTATTCTGTATCAGAAATATTCCTAAACATAACTCCTCCGTTATGTTTCATAAAACCTGGTTTCAAACTAATTTGTTCAAAATTTTTATTCATAATTTTTTTATAATACAAATGTTAATAATAATAAAATTATAAAAATTATTATAAAAAAATAAATTACCGACATTTGAAGCGAGAGTTTAAATAAAAATTTTAACATATTCAGTCCTTAAATGGTGCGCCTGCTAGGAGTCGAACCCAGAACCTCCTGGTCCGTAGCCAAGCGCTCTATCCAGTTGAGCTACAGGCGCTTAATTTAAATTAATTAATTATAATTTATTAAGTATTTTTTTTAACAATATCACTTATATAGTCAATATCACTTAATTTTAATTTATGGTGTAATGGAAGTACTAAATATCTATTTTCTAGATAATCCATATTTTTAAATTTTTTGTTTTTTGCGAATTTTTTAAAAATCGAATATTTATCATTTCTAAAATGAACCTGATTTGCTTCAATATTTTTTGAATTCAATTTTTTTTGTAAATAGTCTTTATTTTCAATATTTATTGTAATTAACCAAGCGGCGTGAAATTTGTTTGTATCATGATCATCAATAACTTTAATTTGATCAAATTTTGAAAAATTTTCTAAATATCTGTAATAAAGTTTCCTTCTATAATTTATAATAGCATCAACTTCAGAAAGTGAGTCAAGGCCAAGAGTAGCAGAAATATCAGTCATTTGATATTTGTAACCCACTTCATAAATATCATTTGACCAAGTACCTTTATATTTTTTATCTCTATCAATACCAAACCACCTAATTCTTTTTGCTTTGTTATAATCATTTTTATTTTTTGTGACTAGCATTCCTCCATCACCTGTAGTGATGTGTTTGATTGCTTGAAAACTGTAAGTCGAGAAATTTCCAAAAGTTCCAACATTTTTATTTCTAAATTTAGCTCCAATTGCTTGAGCAACATCTTCAATTAAAATCAAACTATGTTTTTTCGAAATTTTTTTAAGTTCATCCATATCACAAGGTAGTCCACCGTAGTGAACACAAACTATTGCTTTCGTTTTTTTTGTAATAAGTTTTTTTATTGACTCAGTACATATGTTCATTGTTTCTGGATTTATGTCTGCAAAAACAATTTTAGCACCCATGTAAAGTAACGGAATGTTTGTTGCAGTGCATGTAAATATAGGAACAATTACCTCATCATCTTTTTTAATATTTGATAACACATATGAGAGATGAAGAGCATCTGTACCTGATCCGGTAGCTAAAGCATTGTTACTATTCAAATATTTTTTTGAGAATTTTTTTTCAAATAATTCAACTTTAGGACCTTGTCCTACCCATCTAGATTTTATTGTTCTATTAAGATTTCTCAACGATTTAGTTGATATATAGGGATAAAACATAAGTATTTTATTTTTTTCTTTTAAAAATGTTTTATCATTAAATTTCATAATAAATTGGATAACTATATTAATAAAATGAGTATATCAAATAATTTTATAACGCAGTTTTTTAACTCAAAATTTGTCAATATATTGCCTAATATTTTGATAAAAAAAATTATTAATAGAAAAAATATTTACTTTTTAAAAAGTAATCTCAATGAACTTCCACAAACAAATTATCCATTTAGTTTTTCTAAAAATGATTTGGAAAATTTCTTTTATAAAATTGAAACAGAAAAACATAAACTTCCATTTAATGAATTTCCACATCTGGCTTTATTGTTAAAATATATTTTTCAAAGCAAACCATCGTTTTCTATTTTAGATTACGGAGCGCAATTTATAGATAATTATTTATATTTAATAAATAAAAATCCTGAGATGATTTATTATTATCATGACCAAAAAAATAATAATTTGACTATCCAAAAATTTATTGATGAAAAAAAATTAAAAAATATTTATGTTTTTGAAAACATAAAAGAAAAACAATCATTAAAATACGATTTTGTGTATTTTGGCTCAGTAATTCAATATCTTGAAAATTATAAAAATGTATTCTTAGAAATTTTAACAAATAAACCCAAATATATTTTTTTGTCAGGAACAAATTTTTATTTTAACAATTCAGAGGAAAAAATAATTTGTAAACAATTAAATGTATTTCCTCAAATTAACTATTGCTATTTTTTCAATTACACGCACATGGTATCTTTTTTAAAATCTCAAAAATATCATGTTGAATACGTGTCAGAAAATTTAAATGGTAAATTAATTAACTATAAGAATATAAATAAATCTATCAAAGATGATTGTAAATATTTAGACATATTATTTAAATTAGAAGAATCATGAGTGAATTAAAATCATTTCAAAGTGAAATTACTGTTTTGATGATTCTTTTTAAAGAAGAATACGAAATGGTCAGTAGTTGTTTAAATAATATTAAAAATTTCAAAGTAATTATAATTGATAACGCTAACGATGAAAATCTCAAAAAAAAAATTTTAGAAGAATTTAAAATTTATAAGTATATTTTGAATAAAAAAAACATTGGATTTGCTAGTGCAGCTCATCAAGGTATCAATCTTTGTGAAACTAGTCATATGCTTTTTCTTACTGCTGACTGTCATTTAACCGAGGAAAATATATTTTTTTTATATGAGGCAAAAAAAAAATATCTAAATTGTATGATAACGTCTCCCACATTTTATGATGAAAAAGGTTTTTTAACTTATAATGGTGGTCCACTTCCAGAAAATGGCAACAAATTCTTTCCATTGAATTTGGAGGGTGATGCTTGTGTAGAAGCAGTTATAACGACAGCAATTTTATTCAATATAAGTGAAATAAAAAAGATTGGATCAATAGATCCAAATTTTTTTATATATTATATGGACGACGAATTATGTAGAAGAATAAAAATTTATAATAAATCTATTATTCAAGTATTTAAATCAAAAGCAATACACAAGCACGGAACATTAAAAGTGACTGGAAAATTAAATAAAATTTTTGTTAGGAATTTTCATTTTACTTATGATGAATTGTATTATTATTACAAAAATAACAAACATCACGTAAAAATTAAAATTTTTAGGAAAAAGACAGTAAAGTATTTTTTTAAAATTTTTATCAACATATTTCTTTTTAGGCTCGATAAAAGTGTATATTATTTTTCAAAAACATTAGCTTTTTTAAAATTTATTCTTAAGTTTAAAAATGATAGAGATAAATAAAAGTTTGAATTGTAAATGAATATAAGCTCTAAAGATGTTGTGATAGTTGGCGCTGTGAGAACACCAATAGGTGCTTACAAGGGTTCTCTTAAAAATTTAAGTTCTGACCGCCTAGGATCAATAGTTATCAAAGCATTGTTGAAAAAAACTCAAGTCAGCGAGAAAGAGATAGATGATGTTATTATGGGTCAAGTTTTGACGGCTGGAAATGGACAAAATCCAGCGAGACAAGCTTCTATAAATGCCGGAATTCCAATTAATACCCCGGCTCATTTGATTAATCAGGTATGTGGATCGGGCTTAAGAGCTATTATTTCTGGCTATCAATCCTTAAAATTAGGAGACTCCAGTAAAGTAATAGTTGGTGGACAAGAAAATATGTCAATTTCACCTCATTCAATTTTTTATAGAGATGAAAAAAAAATTATTGAAGAAAAATTAATCGATACAATGATGCATGATGGTTTGATTGATGCATTTAATAATTATCACATGGGCATGACTGCAGAAAATGTTGCAGAAAAATTTAACATTTCTAGGGAAGAACAAGATAATTTTGCATTAAATTCTCAAAAAAAAACTGAAAAAGCTGTAAGTCAAAATAAATTTAATGAAGAGTTGATAGAAATAAATGAAAAAGATGGAAAACTTTATAAAGATGAACACCCAAGAAATAATTTGGAACTTAATGATTTACGGAAATTAAGAACAGTTTTTAAAGACAATGGAACTGTAACACCTGGAAATTCCTCTGGTATAAATGATGGTGCAGCAGCTGTTTTATTAATGACCATGGATGAAGCTAAAAAAAACTCAATTGAACCTTTAGCAAGAATAGTATCTTGGGCATCAGTTGGAGTTGAACCATCATTAATGGGATTAGGACCTATAAAAGCTATCAATAATGCTGTGAAAAAAGCGAATTGGAACTTAAATGAAATAGATTTGTTCGAAATAAATGAGGCATTTGCTGCCCAAAGTTTAGCTGTAATTCATGAATTAAAAATTGAACAAGAAAAGGTGAATGTTAATGGTGGTGCGATAGCATTGGGCCATCCAATAGGAGCTTCAGGAGCTAGAATATTAGTTACCTTAGTTCATGAAATGAAAAAACAAAATAAAAATAAAGGATGTGCTTCACTTTGCATTGGAGGAGGTATGGGTATTGCAATGTGTATTGAAAGAATTTAAGAATTAATTTTTCCGTATTTTTCTTCTAACAATATTTTTTGTATCCAAGATTTAGCATCTAAGTAAGGGCTATCAACCGGAAATATAAGAGCCTTAATTAACTTTTTTATCATAATATAAGGCTCTTATAAAAGAATGTCTAAAAATTGAACAGAATGTGTTAAAATTTGCAATTTACTATAATTATATGGTGTATAAGAAATAAATAAAATGAGTGAAAAATTATTAGTTCCAGACATTGGTGATTTTGAAAATGTAGAAGTAATAGAGATTTTAGTAAAAGAAGGGCAGAAAATTGAAAAAAATGATCCAGTTGTCACAATAGAAAGTGATAAATCAAGTGTTGAAATACCATCAACCTTTTCTGGTACAATTGAATCAATAAAAGTAAAAGTTGGTGATAAAGTTTCAAAAGGAGATCTAATCCTTAATATAGCAGATTCTAATCAATCATTATCTAAGTCTAAAATTATTCCAAAAGATACTGAAAATTTGATTCAGGAAGCTGAAAATGCCCTAAAGAAAACTAAAGAAGAAAAAACTCAAGTCCAGAAAAAAGAAAAATCTGAAATAATCCAAGTTATAAAAGATGGTGATTTAGACCCATTAGAGACTAATGAATGGTTAGAATCTTTGTCAGCAGTTATTGAAAAAGATGGTAATCAAAGAGCCCATTATTTAATTAAAGAATTAATTAATAAAGCCTATATGGAAGGCGCTAATATTCCGTATACTCAAAACACTCCATATATAAATACAATCCCAGTCAATGAGGAAAAAAAATCCAATGGAGACCAAAATATAGAAAGAAGAATTAGATCTTTAATTAGATGGAATGCAGCAGCCATGGTTGTGAGAGCAAATAAAAAGTTCCCTGAGCTTGGAGGACATATAGGAACTTTTGCATCTGCTGCTACATTATACGATGTTGGAATGAATCATTTTTGGAGAGCAAAAAATAATAAATTTGGAGGTGATTTAATATATTTTCAAGGACATAGTGCACCAGGAATGTACGCAAGAGCTTTTCTAGAAGGTAGACTTACCGAAAAACAATTAGATAGTTTTAGACAAGAAGTTAATCCAGGTGGACTATCATCCTATCCTCATCCTTGGTTGATGCCAAACTTTTGGCAATTTCCAACTGTATCGATGGGACTAGGACCAATGTTAGCAATATATCAAGCAAGATATATGAAATATTTAATTAATAGAGGATTGATTAAAGATGAAGGTAGAAAAGTTTGGGCTTTTTTAGGTGATGGAGAAATGGATGAGCCAGAGTCTTTAGGAGCAATCGGTTTAGCAGCAAGAGAAAAATTAGACAATTTAATTTTTGTAGTTAATTGTAATTTACAAAGATTGGATGGTCCTGTGAGAGGAAATGGAAAGATCATACAGGAATTAGAGGGAATTTTTAGAGGTGCTGGATGGAATGTAATAAAAGTTATTTGGGGTTCTTATTGGGATTCATTGTTAGCTAATGATAAAACTGGTCATCTAATTAAAACAATGAATGAAACCGTCGATGGTGAATATCAAGCAATGAAAGCAAGAAATGGGGCGTATGTAAGAGAAAAATTTTTTGGAAAATATCCAGAGACAATTGAATTGGTTTCAAGCCTTTCCGATAAAGATATTTGGAGGCTGAATAGAGGTGGTCATGATCCTCATAAAGTTTTTGCTGCTTACGATAAAGCTTCTAAAAATGTTGGAAGTCCTACGGTTGTAATTGCTAAAACTATAAAAGGTTATGGTATGGGAAAAACTGGCGAAAGCGTAAACACAACACATCAAACAAAGAAGCTCGATATAGATGACTTAATGTATTATAGAGATAGATTTGATGTTCCATTATCTGACCAACAAGTAAAGAATATAGAATATTATAAACCAGATCAAAATTCTCCAGAAATAAAGTATATCAAAGAAAGAAGACTTCAATTAGGAGGCTTTATTCCAGAAAGAACTACTTACGCAAAATCAATCAAAGCTCCTCCGAAAGATATTTTTGACAATATGAAAGAGTCCACGGGAAAAAAAGAAATGTCCACAACTATGGCATTAGTACGAATGCTTACAAATCTGCTAAGAGATAAAAATGTTGCCCCAAGATTAGTTCCTATTATTCCAGATGAAGCTAGAACTTTTGGTATGGAGGGTTTTTTTCAGAAAATTGGTATTTATGCTCATGAAGGACAAAAATACGAACCAGAAGACTCTGCACAATTAAGTTCTTATAAAGAGGAAAAAAGTGGACAGGTATTAGAGGAAGGAATTAATGAAGCAGGTGCTATGTCATCATGGATTGCAGCAGGAACTTCTTACACAAACCACGATATTGAAATGATACCTATATATCTTTTTTACTCTATGTTCGGTTTTCAAAGGATTGGGGATTTTGCATGGGCAGGTGCAGATAGTCAGTCCAGGGGATTTTTGATTGGTGCAACAGCTGGTAGAACAACTTTGGCAGGAGAAGGTTTGCAACATCAAGATGGTCATAGTCATCTTTTAGCATCTTCAATTCCAAACTGTGTGTCTTATGATCCAACTTTTCATTATGAGCTTGCTGTTATTTTTAGAGATGGACTAAAAAGAATGCACGAAAAAAAAGAAAATATTTTTTACTATATTACTACTATGAATGAAAATTACCCTCATCCTGCAATCCCAAAAGAAAAATCATGTGAGGAAGGAATTTTAAAAGGGATGTATAAAATAAAGGAATTTGATAAGTATAACAAAACCAAAATTCAATTTTTGGGATCTGGGACAATTTTAAGAGAAATGATTGCTGGTGCTGAAATACTTCAAAAAGAGTACCAAATAGATAGTGAAATTTGGAGTGTAACAAGTTTCAATGAGTTAAGAAGAGATGGTTTAGAGGTAGAAAGATATAATCTTTTAAACCCAGACAAAGAACCTAAAAAATCTTATGTAGAAAAATGTTTGGGTAAAACTGAAGGACCAATACTAGCCGCATCGGATTATATGAGAATGAATTCTGATCAAATTAGACCTTACGTAAACAAGAGTTTTTATTCATTAGGAACTGATGGATTTGGTCGAAGTGATACGAGAAAGAATTTAAGAAAATTTTTTGAGGTAGATAAAGAACATGTCGTAACTTATGGCCTTAGTGTGCTAGCTAAAGAACAATTGATAGCATCTAAATATGCTTTAGAAGCTATAAAAAAATACAACATCGATACAAATAAACCAATGCCAACTAAGTTATAATGTCTGAAATTGAGATAAAAGTACCAAATATTGGAGATTTCAAAGATGTAGAAGTAATTGAAGTTTTGGTTTCACAGGGTCAAACTATTAAAAAGAATGATCCTCTAATAACAATAGAAAGTGATAAATCAAGTATTGAAATTCCATCAAATTATGAGGGTAAAATTAAATCCTTAAAAATAAAAATAGGAGATAAACTTTCCGAGGGTGATTTAATATTAATTTTAGAAAGCTCATCACTAACAAGTGAAAAAACTCTTGAAAAATCTGAAGTTAAAAAGGAGCTTGAAAAAATTAAGGTAATAAAACCAGAAATTGACCAAACTTTAATCAATCAAAATAAAGATTCAGGTATTTCATCTGCTAGTCCAAAAGTAAGAAAATTTGCAAGAGAACTTGGAGTAGATATCAATCAAATTGCAGGGAGCGAGCGAAAAGGAAGAGTAATAGAAAGTGATGTAAAGTTATTTGTGGCATCAAAATCAAATGATTTAATAAATAAAGAAAATAAAAATATCGAAAAGATAAAGCAAGAATATTCTCACTCAGAATTTGGAGAAGTAGAAATAAAAGATATTCCGAGAGTCAAAAAATTATCATCAAAATATTTAATGAACTCTTGGAATAATATTCCTCATGTTACCAATCATGATGAGGCGGATATTACAGAATTAGAGGAATTTAGAACTTCGTTAAGCGATATATATACAGGAGAAAAAAAAAAAATAACGCCTTTAGCTTTCATAATTAAAGCTTTGACTGCATCACTTAAAAAGTTTCCAAATTTCAATAGTTCCATTGATGAAATTGAAAAAGGAAAAATGACTATTAAAAAATATTATCATGTTGGTTTTGCTGTGGATACTCCTCATGGATTAATGGTTCCAAAACTCAGAAATGCAGATAATAAAAGCATCTCAATAATAAGTGAAGAACTTAAAAAATTGAGTGATCAATGTAGAAATCTTAAAATTGATAAGAAAGAATTATTTGGAGGCTCAATGACCATAACTAGTCTTGGTGGAATAGGTGGATCTTTCTTTACACCAATAATAAATTATCCAGAAGTTGCAATTTTAGGCGTTGGTAGATCTGAAAAAAAACAAATATTTATAGATGGAAAGTTTGTAACAAGAACAATGCTTCCCTTATCCTTATCATACGATCATAGAATAATCGATGGAGCAGAAGCAGCTCGATTTAATAATGAGTTAAAAGAAAATCTAGGAAAAAATTTTGCCTATAAATTGGCAGTCTAATCAGATTTTATGTCAAAGCCTCTCTCACTTCTCAGCGCTTTGTTATGCACATTAATATGGGGCACTACTTTTATTGCTCAAGACACTGGTATGGACGACATCGGGCCATTTACCTTCAATGCAGTTAGATTTTTTGTAGGTTTTTTATCTATTATCCCTTTAGTCATTTTGTTTGAAAGAAAAAAATTTGAGATAGAATTTAATAAAGACAAAAAAAAATTTATTATCCTTTCTTTATTAATTGGGTTATCACTTTTTTTGGGATCTGCTCTGCAGCAAGTGGCATTAATATATACTGATGTTGCTAATGCAGCATTTTTTACAATTTTTTATGTACCAATGGTTCCAATAATAATTTTTATTTTTAGAAAAAAGTCAATTCACTGGAGTGTTTGGCCATCAGTTATTTTGTGTTTATTTGGTGGTTATTTATTAACTGATTTTTATAACGCAACAATCAGGCTAGGTGACTCATTGGTTGTTTTAGGAGCATTATTTTGGAGCACACATATAATTTTCACTGGTATAATGGTACTTAAATTTAATCTTCCATTAACTGTTGGAGCAATTCAAACATTTATAGTTTCTTTATTATCTTTAGTTATAGGTTTGATTTATGAAGAATTTATTTTATATAAAATTTTAAATGAAATTGACTCTATTTTATATGCAGGTGTTTTGTCTGGTGGTTTTGCATTTGTTTTACAAATTTATGCACAAAAGAATATAACACCTGCACCTGCAGCAATTATTTTTTCATTAGAGGGAGTTTTTGCAACAATTGCTGCCTGGTTTATTCTAGATCAAATACTTAATCAAAATAATATTTTGGGATGTGTATTTATTTTGTTCGGAGTAATTATTTCTCAAATAGTTCCATTATTAAAAAAGAGTTCGAGTTAAAAGTATATTATACCGAACAAGATAAAAGAAATTAAAATCCTATAGATAACAAAAATATTTAATGAAGACTTGGTTATATGAGATAAAAAGAATTTAATTGTAAGATAAGAAAAAATAAAAGATAATAAAATTGAAATTAAAATCAGAAAACTAAAATCAACAGAATGATTAATTGCATCTTTTAGACTTAATACACTTGCACCCGCAAGAGCAGGTATAGATAATAAAAAAGTTATTTTGGTTGAGTCGACCCTATTAAAATTCAGAAATCGTGCAGCTGTTAAAGTAATTCCTGCACGACTTACACCAGGAATTAATGCCAAGATTTGAAATAAGCCAATAAATATTATTGATTTTAAATTTAAATCATTAGAAATTGAGCTAGTTGATTTTCTTTGATCAGAGAAATAAAGAATTATTGCAAAGATAAATGTAGTCCAAGCAATAACTTTAAGATTTCTTAATAGTTGTATAATTTCTGTTGTATAAAGTATATATCCAAACACAACTAAAGGAATTGAGCCAATTATGATTAAGGTTAATAACTTTCGGTTATTTCTGAGATCAAATAATTCTTTTTTAAAATGTATAATAATGGCCAACAAAGATCCAAAATGTAAACTTACATCTATTGTCAAAGAACTTGAATTTAACTCAAAAAAATTTGAAATTAATATCAGGTGCGCAGATGAGCTAATTGGCAAAAATTCTGATATTCCTTGAATAGCTGAAAGAATTAAAATTTCTATAAAATCTTGAAACATATAAGTGTCGTAACTCAAAAAATATTTATTTGAAACAATTCGATTAATTCATAATAGGTATGCAAAAATTAAATTAGCTAGGTTTAAGGCCATTTATTTAAAAAGATAGGTCATATATTATGACCTAAATAGTTCTTTTACTAATAAAAACAATGTATATTTTGCTTAAAATTAAAAAATGTTATGACAGATAAAATGCTTAAATTTGTAAAAATAGGTCAGCAAACTCCACCTAAAAGAAATGTTGAAGTTAGAAAAGATGATTTTAAGGAAATTTATGATGAGTTTGTAACTAAAAAAGCTCAAGAACAGTCAAGTAGATGTTCCCAATGTGGAGTTCCATTTTGTCAAGTACATTGCCCATTAAGTAATAATATACCTGATTGGTTAAAATTGACTGCAGAGGGAAGGTTAAAAGAGGCGTATGAGCTATCACAAAGCACAAATAACATGCCCGAAGTTTGTGGAAGAATTTGTCCACAAGATAGATTATGTGAGGGCAATTGCGTTATCGAACAATCAGGTCATGGAACCGTTACAATTGGATCAATGGAAAAATATATTACAGATAATGCTTGGGAGCAGGGCTGGGTTAAACCTATCTCTGTTAAAAATGAGAAAGATCAAAGTGTTGGAATAATTGGCGCAGGTCCAGCGGGGTTAGCAGCTGCTGAACAATTAAGAAAAAACGGCTATAAGATAACAGTTTATGATCGTTATGATCGTGCTGGTGGTTTGCTTATTTACGGAATTCCAAATTTTAAATTAGAAAAACATGTGGTAGAGAAAAGAACAAAACTCTTAAAAGATGGTGGTATAGAGTTTGTGCAAAACTTTGAAGTAGGAAAAGATTCAACTCTTGATCAGTTAAGAAAAAAGCACGATGCAATTTTAATTGCAACAGGAGTTTATAAACCTAGAGAAATTGATTTACCAGGTAATGATTTAGGCAATATCTTTCCAGCAATGGAATTTTTGACAGCTTCTAATAAAAAAGGATTAGGAGATAAAGTAGAGTTATTTGATAGAGGAATTCTAAATTCGGAAGGAAAAAATATTGTTGTAATTGGTGGTGGAGACACAGCAATGGACTGTGTGAGAACATCTATTAGACAAAAAGCTAAATCAGTAAAATGTCTTTATAGAAGAGATAAAGAAAATATGCCTGGGTCTGCAAGAGAAGTTGCTAATGCAGAAGAAGAAGGAGTTGAATTCGTATGGTTATCAAGCCCAAAAGAATTTAAAGGAAAAAACAAAATTGAAACTGTATTAGTAGATCAGATTAAATTAGGTGAACCTGATGAGTCCGGTAGGCGCAGACCAGAAATAAAAAAAGGATCAGAATTTGAAATAAAAGCAGATATGGTTATTAAAGCTTTAGGTTTTGATCCTGAGGATCTTCCATCTTTATTTGGAGCAAAAGAATTACAAGTATCAAAATGGGGAACAATAAAAACAGATTTTGATACTATGGAAACAAATCTAAAAGGTGTATTTGCTGCTGGAGATATAGTAAGAGGTGCTTCTTTGGTTGTTTGGGCAATTAAAGATGGAAGAGATGCAGCGATTGCTATGAAATCTTATCTTGAAAGTATTGCAATTAAAAAATCAAAAGTGGCATAATGAAAATTTATAAAAAAAATTTAGAATTATTAACAAACAACCATGTTTACTCAAAAGAAATGGAGCATGACGCATGTGGCGTTGGAGTAATTGCATCAACTGAGGGAAAAAAGTCTCGAGCCATTGTAGAGTATGGAATTGAAGCTTTGAAAGCTGTTTGGCATAGAGGAGCTGTTGATGCTGATGGTAAAACAGGTGATGGAGCTGGAATACACG
>MDSZ01126640.1_pt1 | contig 16046 bp, 11 predicted proteins | sample 811201 | NCBI WGS metagenome assembly MDSZ01 (sample SAMN05326647, study PRJNA326480) | marine metagenome | isolation source: seawater | place: Indian Ocean: North | collected 2010
AGGAATACGATTGCGGTTATTAAACCGAGCCAAATTGAAGGTGCAGACGCGTGGCCGAGATTCTCAACTGTTTGGGATAGTATTCCCCAGAAAGTGGAGGGGGCTCCATCCCCTTTCCCGCCAAGACCAAGCACGTGCTTGGATTGATTGACAATGATAAGGAATGCGGCGGCAGTTACGTAGGCAGTTATGACAGTGCGCGAGACAAACTGAACCATAAAGGATATCCTCAAAAAAGATGCAAAGAGAAGGAGGATACCCGAGCAGGCCAAAATCCAGGGAAGCAACATCAGGGCGGATTCATTGCCCATGCCGTTTGCCTTGATCATTCCCAGTCCGGCAAAGACCCCGAAAAGCAAGACCGCTGTCGCGTTTGTGGGCCCAAGGGTAATGAAGCGGCCTTTGCCGAATAGACCTCCGAGTAAGGCGGCAAAAGCAGAACCAAGCAACCCATACTGGATTGGTAACCCGGCTACGAGGGCATAGGCCATGCCTTGGGGGATGGCTAAAAGGGCAACGTTTAGGGACGCGCGCCAATCACCTGACCAATTTGCTCGATTATAACCTTTGAGGACGTGATAAACCGAAAAAACCGGACAGAAGAAAGAACCGAGACTGAAGGTGCCTTTCACTTTCGAATTTATGTTCATTGAAGTAGTTTGTAAAACTAAGGGAGACTGAAAATTCTCCAAGTAGATTCGAAAAAAACCTTATTTTATTCTAAAAAATGATCTCAATCGGACGATAGTATAGTTGTCGCAGGGACGCGACCATCTGTATTTACATAAGTTAGGATGCAAGGAGTGCATTGATAACTGCCCGATGGAAGTGATTGAATCGCCCCCTGCCTAACCAATTGAATCAAGGCGCAAATTCGCCGACCTTTTGGTTTTCTCGCATCTCGCGCGCATTCTGTTTGCTGATGCCTTGTGGCTGATTCCTTTTCGGTGAACTATATTTACCCGATGGGTCAGTACCCATTTCCCACTTTTTATTAACGATATAATACTCGATACCATGTAAACCCAAATTTTAAAGCGCAATGGTCAGGAAGGACCGTTGCCCATTGATCCTGGATCAAAACAACGACACGGAAGTCATTATCTGTACGGAATATTTTCAGTACCCTCACTAGTTGGTGAAATTTGACGACCATTCGTTGCACTGGTAGCAAAGCTTTGTTTATCAGTGGTGAGTTCTAGGAAACTATAACCATATTAATATATAAGCCTACAACCCATTCGTTATGACTGAAGTCGATGCAGACTCTCGTGCATCCGTCCGATTACGCCTGCAGAAAGTTGAAATCGGGTGTGGTCATGCGTGCATACGGAAGACAGCGCGACGAAAGCCCCCGGTAATGAACTGAAAAAAGAATAACACAATTACTTTTATGCAAATATATTGCATGCACAATAATATAATAATGTGTATGCAGATATATGGTTATTGCACACTTTAACAAACCATAAGAAAGAAGAAATCATGATCGCTTCAGATACAAATTACTTTGCATCCAAGGTTGCTCGCGAAATGGAGAGCATCATGCGTAGCAAGCAAAAACACATGAGCAAGCTCTCTTCCGGCAAAAGAGTTGAGAAATCAACCGATGACGCTGGAGCCCTGGGAGCGAAACTCAAGCAGGCCAGTGCTATTCGCCGAATGAGAGGTGTAAACCAGAATCTTCAAAATGCGCTTTCTTATACACAGATGCAGGAATCAGCCTTAAAGACCGTTGATAAAATATATGGCCGAATGGCTCAACTGGCCACCATGGCCCTCGACGTTACCAAGTCAGATTCCGACCGAGAGAATTATGACAAGGAATTTCAAGAACTTAGGCAGCAAGTTCTCGAAATTGACCTACAGGAATTTAACGGAAATGCCCTTTTTAGGAACACAAAGTATGGAATTATAATTACCCCAACTAGACTTTCCTGGTTAGATTCACAGCAACATGCAGCTGATGCCAGTGCATCTGATTCGAAATACACCCATTACATGGCCACAATAACTTCTCAGGAAGAACAAGATGAAATTGACCGCCAGCTTCAGGGTGCAGGAACGGGAATTGCATTATGGCTGGGAGGAAGTGATGCGAATACCGAAGGTGACTGGAGGTGGGTTGAAGGACCCGAGGGTGATGAAAACGGAGGTTTAGGCCGACAATTCTGGCAAGGTCAAGGGGTTGGCAGCGGTGGCTCAGCCATCAATGGCTCTTATGAAAATTGGAATGATCCGAATGAGCCAAATGATTCAGGGTCATCTGAAGATGCCTTGCAAATATTGTCTACCGACGGAGAATGGAACGATTTGAGAAATTCTGTTCCAGGAACACCGACTGGCTATTTGAGAGAGAGCGACCCGAACAACCTGAAGGTCAATGATGCGGCGGACGGAGGCGAATTCGAACTCCAGAAAATCAGTTTCAAGAGGTTTTTGGAGAGCACGACCATCGACTTGACGACGATGGCTAATTCGAAGGATGCCCTCGACCGGGTTATGGAGGCGCAGGAAGACGTGATTGATAAAATTGCCCTGGCTGGATCGAATTCCGCCCGATTAACCTCGGAAATTAACGCTCTCGACGTTGATTTTGTCCATAGGGAAACCTCGCTCGGTCGGATCGAAGACGTCGATATGGCATTGACGGCAAGCCGGTTGGCCAAGGCAGAGATAAAGATGCAAGCCGCCGCATCCATATTTGCCCAGGCAAATGCTCTTTTCAGCCAAAGAAACTACGTTGACGAGCTATTGTAGCCAAAAAGCTAGCTACAAGCCCATCGCTCCTACTCAATCAGAAATCCAATTCCTGGACGTTTATTTCTTCGAATCGGAAATTCTCCTTGGCCTTTGTCCAATCCTCAAATTGTTCGCGGTAGTTCTCCTTGAGCGAAGATAGTTCTGTGTTGAGCCTTTTGAGTTGTTCGAATCCGGGATTTGAAAGAATGGCTTCATCCTCTTTTGCCCTTAACTCTACAAGTTTCCTCTCGAGATCCTTCTTTCTGCCCAAGGTCTCTTTTGTCTCGACCTTGATTTGATCGATCGCGTTTTTGATTAGTAGGAAAATTTGCTCTTTCGTGGAACTTAGGTTGCGGGATACTTCTTTTCTGACGAAGCCATCCGGATTTTCATTTGCCAACATCGTTTCCAATTGCGCAGACATCCGAACGAGTTCGGGAAGGGCCTTGTATTTGGCAATTTTTTCCACCTCCAGTTGAGCCATGGGGTTCGGGTTGCTTTTGCTTATTGATTCAATTTGACGGAGGGCTTCGACCATGGACGAAAGCTCTGTATTGGTCTGATCCAGCTCAGCCTGCAAAGCAATTTCCTCAACATTAGCGTTATTCCCATCTCTAGAGCTTTTTTGAATCTGTTCTACGAGAAGATTGATTTTCTCATCCAGATCAGCCATTTTCTTGAGATGTTTTTGGAATTTGGCAATAAGCGGATCGCCCATGGTTTCTTTGGAAATCGCATCTTTGTAAGTTTGGGAGACAGCTTTTGCCAATAATCGGGCGGTTTTTATGGAATGTCCGCGGCAAACTAAAAAAAGGCCGTTTGCATCAGGAGCGTGACGGACTGAAAAAAGAGCCCTCATAATTTGGCTTTCGTTTTGCTTGAAGGCACTGCTCTGAAATGGACTTAGAATCATTTTCTTAACCGTTGGGCTCTTGCTAATAAGGGCCATGACCTTTTCAAGAAAAAAGGGGCTCAGCAGCGCGTCGGAATGCAGTGACGCATGTCGTCGTCCCCCGTTTTCCACAAGCAGCAAAGTTCGTAGCTCGGCCCAGTTGTCGGATGAAAGGTTTTCTTGCGTTTCGAGCTCGGAGCCATCCGGTGAAGGAGAGGGCTTCGCGGGTTCCTCGACTGGAGCTCCGGCAGGGGGGTGATCAGCAAGAGGCGCCAAACTCTCTTCCTTTATCTCTTCATGGTACATCCCGTAATAGAAAAGAGAAAGACTGAGTATGATCAGCAAAACGCTTTGCCACGGTTGCATAAAATTAGTTTGCCAGAAAATGAGCCAAAGGCAACTCTTAGCTTCGTGGGTCTCGGGCCTCAGTAAACCATTCTACATGGTTGCAGCCTGCTTTGAAGGTGAGCGAGGAATGGTTGACAAGGAGGGACGAACGACTTTGCATCGTTAACTACTGTGTCTGACGATTTGGTGCCATTCGACTTCTCTCGCAAGCTCACTGCATTGCAGCGCTCTTTGTACGCCTATATATTGACACTTCTGCCAAATCGCGCGGACGCAGAGGACGTTTTGCAGGAAACGAACTTGATTTTGTGTCGCAAGGCAAACGAGTACGACCCCAAAGGCCATTTTCAGGGGTGGGCCTTCCAAATTGCCCGTTATCAGGTAATGGCTCAAATTACCAAGACCAAACGCAACCGTCTGCAGTTTAGCACTGAGATCGTGGAGACACTGGCTGCTGAAGAGATTGATGCTAAAAATATGGTCCTTAGTCAAAAAGCTCTTCAACTGTGTTACGAGTTGTTGCCGGACCATATGAAGAAAATCGCTCGCTTGCGATTTAGAGAAGATGCGCAGCTTAAGGAAATTTCCGCGCAGGTGGGCAGACCTCTTGGCTCGGTTTCTGCAACCCTCCACAGGATTCGGATCAACTTAACCGATTGCGTAAGAAAGAAACTGCCCTTGGTTGAAGCGGAAAGTGAGCTTTGAGGGCTCTTTATCAAAAAAAGTTCAATTATTTGGTAAGAAAAACTCAAATTGCGCTAATACCTTCCGAGAACATATCCCATGAATGCTGCGAAAGAACACTTGAAGGATGTAGAAGCCCTCACTGTAAGGGTTTTGGATAACCTTCATAATCAAGAAGATATGGATAGGCTGTCTGCTCTCCTTATTGAAAGCGCAGAGGCCCGATCCAGGTACTCCGAATTAGTGATTTTGGATTCCATGCTTCATTGGGAGACGAGCGAGGTCCTTGAATTCGAGCAACCTGTGCCAACCCCCCTTTCTTTTCCCCGCCTACCCATGGTTGCTTCTTTTGCCGCGGCAATCATTGCTCTTTGCAGTGTTTGGCTTTTGAAAGACGATTCTTCAGTGGCAACAGATCAGACGGCCTTCAAGCCAAATCAGCCTTCCGAAAACGCCCAACCTTCACTTTCTACTCAATCTAATGCTCAGCCGCAGGGGGAGGGAGATTCGCCGCCTTTTGCTTCTGCTCCTGCTTTACTGGCTCTCGAAGTTGGAGGGGACGGCCCGTTCGTACGATCTATTGGGGCTAGAGACGAAGTGAGCCGAGGATTAATGATTCTTCAGGAAAACAAAAGGTTTGCCGAGGGGGGATTGGTTCAATTCCACGATGACATAGTTGCCTGGAATCGCGAAGAGCACATGAGCGTTCCAACCGAGCAAGGCATTTTGCCTTTGCAGGGTGACCGGATGATAAAACTTTCCAAGCTTGCCATAGACGTTCAGACACAGTCAGCCGAGTCTTCGGACGCGATCCGGATCCTTGATCTCAGAGAGATGGCTTGGGGCAAGGAAGACGCAGGGGTTTCGCTAAACACGAGCGTGTATTTCAATCAGGGAGTTGGAATTGCACATGGGACAACGGAATTTTCTCTAACCTTGCATGCCATTCAGACGACCGATGGCGCGAATCGTTCTATCGGACACAAGGAAAGCAAGCTTAGCAGTGATTTGAATCCTTCTACCTGGGAGGAATTAAACAGCGAATTCGAAATCCCCAAAGGCACGGATTATCTGGTAGTCGCCTTGAATGCCAGAAAAGAAGGAACCCAAGCCTTGCTCCCGGATTTCGGAGGTCACTATGCGGATCAGCTTAGCCTGAATCTCGTTTTGGATGACCGTAAGACAATACCTCTCTAAAACCCCTTTCCTGCGAACCTTCTACCCCTCGGCTTTGCGTTGACAGAAAGTCGAGCGCGAGAAAGATGTCTTGGATGCGCTTCAAAAGTCTTCTTGCGTTGTCTATCTTGCCAGCAGTCAATATCAGTGCCATTGATTGGCCGGCTTACGGGGGTCTCGAGCGAAGCCATCTCTCGCGCGAAAAAGGAATTCGTACCGACTGGCAGGATGAAGAGCCCCAAATCCTTTGGTCCCTGGAGGTAGGATTGGGTTATTCCTCGGTAGTGGAGGTGCGCGGAAAGGCCTATACGCAAGGCTATTTGAATGGAAAGAACACCCTGTTTTGCGTTGATGCTGCCTCAGGAGAGGTTTTATGGAAACATCAGTATCCTTGCGAAAAGGCGCCCAAATACTTTCAGGGCGGAAGTCGAGGAACGCCTTCTATCTCTGAGGGCGTACTGTACTTAAATAGCCATCAGGGAGATTTTTACGCCCTTGATGCGGAAAACGGAAAGATATTGTGGACCAAGAACCTGCAGAAAGACTTCGGGGGAAGAAGGCCGGATTGGGGCTTTTCCGGTTCTCCGCTTTGTGTCTCAGACAAGGTGATTTTCGAAACAGGCTCTGAAAAAGGATCGCTCGTCGCCCTTGACGCAAAAAGCGGTAATCTGGTATGGCGATCCGGTAGTGATGAAGCCGGATATTCCTCTCCCATGTTGCGCAACGGCGTGAAGGATGAAATATTGGTTTTCAACCAATATGGACTGATCGCCCACCATTTGTCCGACGGAAGGGAGCTAAAGCGATATCAGCACAAGACCCGTTTCGGAATAAATGCCGCCCAACCAATGGACTTGGGTTCTTCCGTCTTGATTTCCAGTGCATACGGGAAGGGCGCCGCGTTGGTTGACTTGGATAGGTTGAGACCGCGAGCCTTGTGGGAATCCGCAAATTTTTCATGCCAAATGGCAAGCCTGGTTAGAAAAGGTGACTATGCCTACGGAATCGAAGGCCAGTCGGGCGCTCGAGAGGATCAAGCCAAGTTGTTTTGCCTAGAGATAGGAAAAGGCAAAAAGAAATGGGACAAACGGGGATTCGGCTTGGGGACTTTAATTCTCGTTGATGAAAACCTTGTAATTTTGAGTGATCGTGGGGAACTCACCTTGGCCAAAGCCAATCCTTTTGGTTTTCAGGAACTAGCCAAGTTTCAGGTTCTGGGAGGCAAGCAAAATTGGACCCCTCCCACCTACGCAAACGGACGCATGCACTGTCGAAGCAGCAAAGGCAAGTGGATTTGCCTGCAAATGGGCCTCAGTGCTGCGGGCGGGACTCGAGGGCCGGGTCAAAAAAGCGATTGATTTGACCTAGAAGCCCAAGAAACTCAGTCCTTTCCTCGTTTGTAAGGACTGACAAAACCTCCTCTTCCAATTGGTTTGCAATTACCTTTGCCTTGCAAAAAAGGTCCTGCCCTTTGGCTGTGCAATAAAGCAGTTTTTTTCGGCGGTCGGAGGCATCTGGCCTTCTTTCGAGCAACCCCAATTTTTCCATTCGCCCCATCAAGCCGGTGATATTATTCGGATCGGTAAACATCAGTTTTTTCAGAGTCGCTTGGTTGACGCTCCCTTCGGGAAACTCATTCAACCATCTTAGAGCGATGTATTGGTCGGGAGTAAGGCCGACTTTGGCCACTCTTTTTTGAAAGATTGCATTTAGTCTCATCCAGCACTTTCTAAGCAGTGGGGGCAACTGGGGGCCTGGATCCTCTGGGGTCTTCATAAAAAAGAAGAAAATTTGATAATGACGTTTGACAAATAGTACGTACAAGTACTAATTCATTTCTAGACTTTTTCAACCCTTCACTTTTATCCGCCATGCTTGATAAATTTCCATGTCTACTCTTGTCCTTGCTCCCTTTACTCTTTGGTTGCATACACCAGCCGGGATCACCTTCGGCATCCAATGCCTCGAAACCGAATTCCAAGGAAGTTCAGTCAGATTGGCTTTACTGGAGAGGGGAGGACGGTACGGGAGTCTCCCGGCAAACAAGCCTGCCGGCTGATTTGAATAAGTCCCTCCTGTGGACTTATGAAATTCAGGGAGGCGGTGTTCCAGTGGTTGCCGGAGGGAAAGCTTATCAATTCGGTTATTACGGTGTTGAAGGCGAATTGCAGGAAGCTCTGGTTTGCTTTGATGCAGCAACAGGAAAGGTTCTTTGGGAGCGCAGGCATAGTGATTTCGTGAGCGATATCGTCTATAATCGATATGGCGTGGGGGCCGCCTGCGTAGATCCTGCAACTGGTAACGTTTACTTTCAGACAAGCCCGGGATTGCTCTTGGGATACGACTCCGATGGAAACCAGTTGTGGGAAAGATCCTTGATGGAGGAATTTGCCAGGCTTACCTTTCCAAACGGGCGTACCGGGGGACCTTGTGTAGACGGCAACCTAGTTATTATTCATGCAATCACGGCAAACTGGGGTAAGCAGGGACCGGCTCGTGACCGGTTTTACGCTTTTGACAAGTCCACCGGTGATTTGGTCTGGTCGTCCACCCCGGGAATTACTCCCAAAGACAGTTCGTTCTCTCCTTTGATGTTTGAAGATTTGCCTGACGGACGAAGGGTTTTTTACAGTGGTACGGGTTGCGGTCACGTGGTGTGCATCGACGCTCGTACCGGTCAAGCGCTCTGGCGTTTTCAAATGTCGTATGGAGGCGTCAATGCAGGTGTGGTGATTCACAAAGACACGGTGGTTGCCATTCATGGAAAGGAAAACGTTGATTCCACAGTAATCGGTCGAATGGTCGCCATCAAAAAGCCAGCGAAATTACCCGAAGCAGGGGAAGAAATCCTTGTTCTCGGCAAGGAAGCCGAGGTTTGGAGGAACAACTCGATGGAGTCCTTCACAAGTACACCTGTCTATAGGAACGGCCGCCTTTATTCGACGATCAAACGCGGTGAACTAGTTTGCGTAGACGCTGACACGGGCGAGGATCATTGGGTTCTCAAACTTGCTCCGGATCAAGTGCATGCATCCCCTACCTGGGCGGACGGAAAATTATACGTGCCCATGTTTGACGGGAAGGTTTCGGTGGTTTCCGATCAAGGGGATTCGGGAAAACTTTTAAGCGTTATAGCCTTGGACGGAGCCTGCTTGGCGGCGCCCTCCGCCGCCCATGGGCGCATTTTCGTTCAGACGAAAAAAAGACTTTACTGTTTTGGTTCGGATTCACCTGCTCCACCCTTTGTCGCACGGGCATCGGATGTTGATGGAGGGAAGGGCAAAGCTATTTCCCTTCAGGTCGTCCCTGCCGAGTTCGCCGTAAGATCCGGCACGAGTCAGAGGTTTAAGGTCTATGCTCTTGACCGGAGTGGTCGAAGAATTGAGGAAGTCAAAGATGGCTTGTCTTGGGAAAAATGGATTCCACCAACCGCCAAGGTGAAGTCCAAGGTCGATGCCGAAATCACGGAACAGGGTATCCTTACCGCAGCGAAGGGAGCAAAACTTTCTGCAGGCGCGATTCGTGTTTCCAAAGACGGGCTCTTTGGGGTTACCCGCGGGCGGGTGCTTCAGGATCTACCTTACGAAGAAAATTTCGAAACGGGTTTTGAACTTACCAACACGAGTACGGACGACATATCTTTTTCATATCCGCCTTTAGCCTGGTTAGGAGCTAGAATGCGTTGGCAAGTTCAGAAGGACGGAGAAAATCATCTCGCGGGAAATACCCTGGATAGAGTTCTCTTTCAGCGGGCGATTAACTTCGTGGGGCACAAGGACATGAAAGCCTACACGATGGAGGCGGACGTTATGACCGACGGGGATCGCAGGACCAAGTCGAACGTAGGGTTGATTAACCAAAGGTATGTTTTTGCGTTGATTGGAAATGGTCAGAAATTGGAAATCTTCTCCAATTATGACCGGTTTTGGCATTCGGTTTCCTTCCCGGTCAAGACGAATGTCTGGTACCGTCTCAAAACCAGAGTGGATCTTTTGGAAGACGGCTCTGGCATGATTCGGGCCAAGGCTTGGGAAAAGGGGTCTCCTGAGCCATCCGAATGGACCCTGGAGGCACCGCATGCGGTTCCACATCGGCATGGAGCCCCGGGCATTTACGCAATGTCTCCACAAAGTAAAAAGAAGGTATACTTCGACAACCTTTTGATCACCTACAACAAATGATTTTCAAATGAAAAACTCAAAATATATCAAAGTAATATCCACAATCTTTAGCCTAAACTTGTTTCTTTTCGGACCTGCATCCTTTGGTGAGGATTGGCCCATCTGGGGGAGAGACGGTAGCCGTAACATGGTTTCCTCCGAGACCGGCCTGATCGTCGATTTTAAGCCTGGAGACATGAATGATGACGAGGTCGTAGACATGAAGACCACGAAAAACGTGAAGTGGGTTGCCAAGTTGGGTTCGCAAGCCTACGGAAACGTGACCGTTGGACAAGGAAAGGTCTTTGTCGGCACAAACAACGAATCCCCTAGAGACCCTGGGAAGAAGGGTGATAGAGGAGTTGTTATGTGCCTGGATGAAAAGAGTGGCGAACTTCTTTGGCAACTTGTTATTCCAAAGCTTGGCGCGGGCAAGGTGAGTGACTGGGAATACATAGGCGTTTGCTCTTCTGCGGCAATAGACGGAAATAAAGTGTACGTTGTGACCAATCGTTGTGAAGTTGTTTGCCTAGACATTAATGGATTGGCGGATGGCAATGCCGGGCCTTACAAGGACGAGGCAAAGTATGTCCGCCCCAAAGGAAAGCAGGACGAATTGAACGTCAAAACGGATGCGGACATAATTTGGATGTATGACATGAGGGATCAACTGGGTGTTTTTCCTCACAACGTGACCAGCTCATCCGCAGTAATTGTCGGAGACGTTGTATACGTAGCCACCTCCAATGGAGTGGACTGGTCGCATACCAATATTCCCAGTCCCCTCTCTCCAAGCTGGATCGCCCTTGATAAGAATACCGGTGAGCTATTGGGCGAAGATGGATCCGGCGCAAGCGCCAGCTCTCTTCATGCGGCATGGTCATCACTTACTTACGGTAAGGTTGATGGTAAGGACATGCTCATTTGGGGAGGCACGGATGGCTTCTGTTATGGCTACTCGACGAAGACCGAAAAGGATGCCGATGGTTATGACCTGTTTAACCCGCTGTGGAAGGTCGATTGTAACGAACCCCATTACCGCAAGGATAAATCCGGGAAGAAAGTGCCTTATGCGACACCTCCTGGCCCAAGCGAACTAATCGGCACACCCGTTCTCTATGACGGAAAGATATATTGTGCCATAGGTCAGGATCCTGAGCATGGAGACGGAGTGGGCCGCCTGTCATGCATTGATGCCAAGACGGGAAAAGTTCTATGGAAAAACACTGATATCGGGAGGACTATTTCCACTGTGTCGGTCGCCGATGACTTGGTTTACCTGGCAGAATACGCAGGTATCGTTCATTGTTTGGATGCGAAAACGGGCAAGGTTTACTGGACTCACGATTCATTTAGTCGGATTTGGGGCTCGACCTTGGTGGTCGATGGCAAGCTTCTTTTGGGCAACGAGGACGGCGATCTATTGGTCTTGGCCCAGGGAAAGAAAAAGCCAAAGGTTCAAATGGTCGGAATGGGGGCGCCGGTTTACAGTTCACCGGTCTTTGTGAACGGAACTCTTTATGTCGCGACCCAGACGCACTTGTACGCGATCGGCAAATGAACATGGATTCGCCCAAATCAAACTCCGGTAGAAGCTTGGTATGGCTTCTTTTCGTAGCCATGTTTCTTGCCCACCAAGACTTTTGGTGGTGGGACGACTCTTCCTTGGTTTTGGGATTTTTGCCCGTTGGCTTGGCGTATCATGCGCTTTTCTCTATCGGATGCGCCCTGCTTGGCTGGCTAGCTATCAGCAAGGCATGGCCCAGCGAGCTAGAGGCTTTTGCGGACGAACAGGAAGAAACTGAATCATCCGAGAATTAACCCGACCCGCCCATTATGACCACCTTGATTGTTATCATAGGCTATCTATGCCTGCTTCTTGCCCTTGGCTTTTTCAGTAACCGTCTTTTCAGGGGAACGAGCAAGGACTATTTTGTGGCTAGCCACAGCATAGGTCCCTTTCTTCTTTTAATGAGCGTGTTCGGCACCACCATGACGGCTTTTGCCCTTGTAGGCTCTACTGGTAAATCCTTCGAGCGCGGAATTGGAACTTATGGATTGATGGCCTCGATCAGCGGATTGGTTCATGCGGGCATTTTCTTTCTCATCGGAATACGCCTTTGGGCTTTCGGCAAGAAATACGGTTACATTACGCAGATCCAATTTTTTCGGGCCCGCTTTGAATCGGATGGTCTTGGGTACTTGCTTTTTCCAATTCTCGTACTTTTGGTCGTACCCTACCTTCTGATTGGAATCATTGGCGCGGGTAAGGTTATAGAGCCCGTCACCGCAGGAGCGTTTCCGGAATTTTTCACGAATCCTTCTGCCCCTGTTTGGCTTGGGGGTGTGCCTCCTTGGCTTACAGGGTTGATCGTATCCATAGTCGTCTTGAGTTATGTCTTTATGGGCGGCTCGAGAGGAGCCGCCTACGCCAACACCTTCCAAACGATCGTTTTCATGATCATGGGTCTTGTCGCCTTTGTTTTCGTTATCAAGGGGCTTGGAGGTTTGGATCAGGCCGGTAAGATTCCTGCGCGGATTACAGAGACGGGAACCATTGTTCAGGATTTTCGCTATGATAAGAAAGAGTCTCAGTTGAAAGCGAATGACCCGCCCAAGGTCATTGGCAAAGTCAAGCATTCCGAAAGCTCTGAACTGACCGATCATCAGCCTCATTTTTCCCGGACTCCCGTTACCGCCGAGTTTAAGAAAAAAACCCCCAAGGGGGAATTGGTTTCCTTCGAGCGAGAGTTGGGCATTCCCTTTTGGACTTTCGTGACCTACCTGTTTATCCCCCTAAGCGTTGGGATGTTTCCCCACCTTTTTCAACATTGGCTGACTGCTAAAAGCGCAAAGGCTTTCCGCCTGACCGTCCTTGCTCATCCGCTTTGCATCATGATCGTGTGGGTCCCTTGCGTCTTGGTGGGGGCATGGGCATCAGGCGTTTTGCCTCCGGGAATTCCTCCCCCGGCCGTACTTTCAGCTATGCTTAATCTATTGGTTGGAGATCCGGTCCTCACGGGCCTTTTGACAGCGGGTGTTTTGGCTGCCATCATGTCGTCTCTGGATTCGCAATTTCTCTGCTTGGGAACGATTTTTACCAATGACATCGTCCTGCACCGGGCGGGCCCGAAGAAGTATTCAGATAAGCAAACCATAACCATAGCCAGAATATTTATCGTGGTCATAGTCTCTCTTACCTATGCTCTTGCCATGGTAGCGAAGGACGCCAACGTCTTTGATCTGGCAATCTGGTGCTTCAGCGGTTTTTCAGCTCTTTTCCCTGTTGTCTTTGCGGCTCTCTATTGGAAAAGGGCAACCAAGCAAGGAGTGGTCGCCAGCATTTTGGGAGCTTCCGTCACATGGGTTTATTTCTTTCACCTTTCCGGTTACGGAGGAGAATACTTCGTAGGCCCAGGCATAGTCCCGGCGGCCATCTGCTTTCTTGTCGCGAGCGTTGCGCTTGTCGTCGTATCACTTATGACTGACCCGCCTTCAAGAGAGACGCTAAAAAAGTTTTTCCCCAAACTCTCTTAATTGAGAAATACCGACATCCTCTTTAACTGTAAATCATGAGCATAGATGATCAGATAAAACAGGCCGCGGAGTCGCTCGACTCCCATACGGCTGAAATGATAAAGTGGCATTTTTCGCCGGAAACCGGATCCCCTTTTTGGCTGGATTGGGCCAAGGAACAAGACTGGAGTCCGCTTGAGGAGGTATCCACTTTTTCCGACTTATGCGAAAAGTTTCCCAACTTTCAGGACGAATGGTTGCGTGACTTGCCTAACGAGGTTTGGGTTCCCCAGGCGTATAAGGGAAAACCTTTCAATATTTTCGAGACAGGAGGAACCACCGGTATGCCCAAGCAGCGTATAGGTTGGGACGATTTCCGCATCGATTACTCTGCCTTTTCGGAAACTTTAAGCGACGAACATTTCCCCCGCGATCATTATTGGATGATGGTCGGACCGACCGGTCCCCGTCGTCTGCGATTGGCGATTGAGCATTTGGCCAACGTACGCGGGTGCTCTTGCTACTTTGTGGATTTGGACCCCCGTTGGGTCAAACGCTTGATAGCAAGCAAGCAATTCGATCAAGCCAGAGCTTACATGGATCATGCGGTCGATCAGGCTTTGACCATTCTCAAGCACCGAAGCGTAAGCGCTTTGTTCACGACCCCCAAACTGCTCGAAGCCTTGGCCGAGCGCAAGGACCTCATCAGAGCGGGAATAAAAGGCGTTTTTTGCGGAGGTACCACCATGGACAAACAATATGCCAGGTTCTTGGTCGAAGAGGTGTGCGAAGGTGGGAAAATCGGTTTTGTGCCGACTTACGGCAATACTTTGATGGGGTTGGCTCGGCATCATCCCATCGGACCGGAAAACGATTACTCCATTGCTTACTATGCACCTCAGCCTCGGGCGGTTCTTAGGGTCATTGATCCTGAATCAAACAAGCCTGTCGAATATGACACCTGGGGCAGGGTCGAGCTTACTACAATGACCAAGGAATTTTTCATGCCGAGGTTTCTAGAGAGAGACGAGGCTTTGCGGCGCAAGCCTTGGTCGGAGGCTCCGTGGGATGGAGTGGCTGAAGTAAGACCTTTCGGTGCCATGGAGAAAAACATTGTGGAAGGAGTCTATTAAACCCATGAAAACACCACACATTCCATGTCTGCGTTTTGGCGAGGCTTACCGAAGCTTCAACGAGTCTGAAGTCAAGGATTACCGGGACGGTTCCGCTAAGGCTACCTTAAGTCAGGTTAATGCGGGGATCATTCGAAGAGACCTTATGCAGATAAGCAAGGCTCGCGAAGCTCTTGCAAAACTTTCGACGCGTGACTTGGTAGAAATAAGTTCCAAGGCCGGTGAGCTTTTTCTGAATGAAGATCTTCCTCTGGGAGAAGGTTCGATGCAAAGCGCCCGGGAATACTTGGAGACCCTTTCCTCAACCAGTGGATTGCCTCACGTTATGGTCAAAAGGAACATGGACAAAATTCATTATGCCCTGACCCACCTCGAACTGATTCTCAACGGTCTTACCCGGGGTATCGATTTTTCCATCCTTGACTCCGGCTATGGAGAGCAAGCGGGCGCACCCGTTTGCTTCTACCCGACAACGGATGCTCTTGGGCTTGTCATGCCAAGCAATTCTCCTGCAGTCAATTCGCTCTGGCTTCCTTCCATTGCCCTCAAGACGCCCATCATAATGAAGCCGGGACGGGACGAGCCATGGACTCCTTTCCGCTTGATTCAAGCATTCATTGCCGCTGGTTGCCCCAAAGAAGCATTTGGTTTTTACCCAACCGATCACGAGGGTGCGGCTGATATCCTAAGGCTTTGCGGAAGAGCATTGATTTTTGGGGACAAGAGCACCACCGATCAATATGCCGGAGACCCTGGAGTCCAAGTCCACGGTCCCGGTTTTAGCAAAATATTGATCGGGGATGACGAGATTGAGAATTGGCCTGATTACATTGATGTAATGGCATCCTCCATTTCGGACAACGGTGGCCGGAGTTGTGTCAATGCATCAGCGGTTATAGTACCAAAGTATTCGAAGCAAATTGCGGATGCTTTGGGCAAAAGACTTGGTCCGTTGAAACCGCTTCCGGTAAATGACCCTGATGCGGTGCTTTCCGGTTTCGCGAACCCCAAAATGGGGGAATGGATTGATGCTGCCCTCGAAGCAGATTTCGAAGGATGCGGAGCAAGTGATGCCACCGCTCCTTATCGGGACGGTTCCCGACTTGTCAAAGCCGAGGGAGGCACTTACCTGCGCCCAACGATTGCCCATTGCGAATCGATCGAGCATCCCCTGGCGAATCGAGAGTTTCTTTGCCCCTACGCAAGCGTTGTCGAAGTACCGCAAGCAGAGATGCTCAGCTCCATTGGCCCGACATTAGTGGTTACCGCAATTACCCAAGACGAAAGTTTCAAAAAAGATTTGCTGCGAGCATCTAACGTCGAGCGGCTGAATATAGGCCCTCTATCCACGATGAAGATTTCCTGGGATCAGCCCCATGAAGGGAATATGTTTGA
>MDSZ01257593.1_pt1 | contig 16045 bp, 10 predicted proteins | sample 811201 | NCBI WGS metagenome assembly MDSZ01 (sample SAMN05326647, study PRJNA326480) | marine metagenome | isolation source: seawater | place: Indian Ocean: North | collected 2010
TCTAGAACGACTTCCCGAACGTTTATTAGATTGTCTTCTATTATGTGTTCGTCTTCTTGAAACTGATTTTTTTACTCTACTTTTTCGGTTTGATTTTTTTTTTCCACCTTTTTGATTACTTCCAAATACTATACCCAGCGTACTAAGTTGACCCATTATTTATAGTATATTATTAGAATATTAATTTGATATAAAATTGAATAAAAATTAATATAACTTAAAAGATTACTTTGTAGTATTATAAAATGAACGCAAATATCATTGAAAACTTTGAAGCACTAGCTACCCAAACTAAACAAGAGGAAGGTAATTCTTTCAGAGTAAGGTCTCATTACAAAGTAATTAAAATTCTTAAAACACTCGATTTTGAAATTACTGATTCTTCTCAAATTGTAGATATTAAAGGAATCGGTAAAAGCACAGTAAAAAGGGTAGATGAAATTCTTAAAAAAGGTAGTCTTAGTGAAATTAAACTAAAATCGACAAATCTTAATACTTTAAAAGACCTTGAACGAATTACTGGTATAGGTCCAGTAAAGGCAAAAAAATTGTTTGATAATAACTATACTCTTGAATCAATATTAGAAGATTATAAAAAGGGCACATTAAAAGAAAGTTTTACAGCACATCAATTACTGGGTATCAAACACTTTGATGACCTTGAAAAACGTATTCCATACAAAGAAATATCTCAAATAGACAAATTCCTTAAAAAAGAATTAGCAAAGTTTAATAGTAGTGTTGCACTTGAAATCTGCGGTTCATATCGCCGGAAAGCAGAAACTTCAGGAGATATTGATGTATTATTTTACTCAAATAATGACACAGAACAAACAGATTTTCTACCTGAATTTCTAAATTATTTAAACGATTCTGGATTCCTTGTTGATCATCTTACATCACTTGACTCGGAAACTAAATATATGGGAATGTGTAAATATAAAAATAACCCCGTAAGAAGAATCGATATTAGATATATTCCAATTAACTCTGTAGGCGCAGCAAAACTTTACTTTACCGGTAGTGGAGATTTCAACAAAAATATGAGGTCATACGCAAATTCTAAAGGATATACCATAAATGAATATGGTATATATAAACTAAAAGCAGATAAAACAAAAGGTCTTAAGATTAAAACAAGAACCGAAAAGGATATATTTGATGTTCTAAAAATAGAATATGTAGAACCTGAAAACAGACTACCTAGTTATAAGTTTTCTTAAATGCTCCAGATTCAATACCGTAATACCCCTTATTATTATTTTCAAACATTATATAGTCATTACGTTTTAAAGTTTGAATACCACCCCAATAATAAAAAATTTTTATTATTGAAAATATACATATTATCCATAATCAACAAAAAAAAAAAAATCTTTTTTATATTTATATTTATAATGGTTCATTTAAGCAATGCTAAAGTAATCGGTGCTATGATTTTTTATTCACTTCTAACATTTTTCCTTGGTCCTTTAGTTACTCGTCCATTTATGAGTGACCACCCTGACCAATGTATTGCGGGATTTTTACTTGGATTTACAGTAAGTATTTTCTTATGGATGAAGTTTGGAAGAAAACTGGCATAAATTTAATTTATTTTATATAATTAATTATTTGAAAATATTATTTTAAAATTGATTTAAAAGATTTCAGTGTGTATTTATTATACACATGACATTAGAAATTAAAACATTGCCTCTTTCATTTTGTGGTGAAGAGGTGCAGAACATCGTAAATTCAGAAGCAAAACAACATATTATTGATAAACTTCAAAATTATGAAGTAAGAATTAATGATAAACGTGCATATATTTTAAATAACAAAAGTGTTTACTTTCTAGAGAAAACACAACATATTATTTCCATCAAAAGTACTGGAACAAATTATTACCTATTCTTTACTAATATTAACAATACTAATTACTGCCTCTTTATTGATCGGAAAATAAAACAAGGATATACTCTACCTCGTATTATTGCCGTTAAATACCGTTTTGATGATATTATCTTTGAAGATACATTAATTGATGGCGAATTAATCAAAAATGATGAAAATTACTGGATGTTCTTAATAAATGACTTAATACTTTACAAGGGAGAAAAACTAGAAACAAATATTGTAAACAGATTTAATAAAATATATGAAATGCTTTCAAATCATTATACATTAGATAAAACACTTGATATATGCCCATTGATTGTTAAGAAATTGTTTTTGTACAATAAATACGATTATCTTATTACACAATTTATTCCAAGTCTTCCTTATAAGACTAAAGGTCTTTACTTTAATACACTAAATACAAAACATGCTAACCAACTTTACATATTTAATGACCAAAATAAAAAGAAAGAAAATGTTGTACCGTATAATAAAAAGGAAAAACCTATTACAAATACAGAAGAAACTGACCAAAATAAAAAAGTATTCAAAATTGTTAAAACAAATCAAACTGAAATTTACGATATTTACTGTAAAAATGATACAGGTAAACTTTACAAACACAATGTAGCATGTATTCCAAATTTAAAGACAAGTAAATTTATGAAAAAATTGTTGAATGATAAACTAAGCACATTTGTTTACTGTAAATTTCACGAAAAATTCAAGAAATGGGAACCATTAAGTTTATGTCCTGATTCATTTACAGAAAATGATATATGCTCATTAAATGACATTGCTTCTATTGAGACTTAGATATACTAATAATATTTGATGATTTGTTCCTTTCTTTCTTTAATAATTTAATTTCTTTTTTAAATTCTTTTTTATTATTTTTTGTATCAATTTTGCATAAAACATCATCTATGATATTTTTTACAATACTATCAATTATTAAATATTTCTCACCCTTTTTACTTAATTGAATATTTATATTAATATAACACTTCAAAAAATTTAGTAATTCATCTCTAATAAAGTCATAATCTTGTTCATCAACATCTTCATGCTTTATAATAAAATTTAAACAATATTTTAATGTATGTTTTATCTCTGTTAATTTATTTTGTACAATATCATCATTACATTTAATTTTTGATTTATTTTCAATAAGAAATAAATTAAGATTATTATCCATAAATTATAATGTAATTTATTTTTTTTAAATAAACTTAACAAAACTTGAGTATACTCCAATTACATGAAATAATAATTTATATTTTAGAAATCATGTTTGTTAAGAATTGTATATTGTTTACTAAAATTAAGACTAATAATTTTGTTTGTATATAGTAATAATGTTCTATTGGTACTCAATTTTTTACATATTTTTTACAATCATAATTTCACAATTCTTTATAGACCAAAATCTTAAAATTATATATTTCCTTATCATGTTTTTGTTATACATTTCATGCTATAACATTTATGTTACAATGGAATATTATATCAAACTTAGAAATAATCCAGGAATAAAGGGTGAAAGAGGTGACCCCGGAAATCCTGGACAAAAAGGTTCTGACGGGGTTTGCTCTATGGCAAAAAATTGTGGCATAGCAAACTGCAGAAAACTTATAACAGATACATTAGCAGACAAATTCCCAGAATATAAGGTAATTACTAAAAAACAAAGCATGAATGTTGAATTAAATAGTAAAGAAAAGAAACAACTATCACATATTAATTCATATATTGATATATTGATACCTCAATGTGAAAATTTTGACTCAGATAACGCTATTGCTGACTTTAAAAATGTAATAAAAAAAACTATATCATAAATTTCTTATTATATATTAATGTATTTTATATTTTATATTTTCATCAGTATCATAATATTTGCGATTTTACTATTTAGTTTAGTAAAACTTGTACTTGAACCAAATGTTGAAAATACTAAAAAACTTTTAAACATTGCTGTATATATAATCGCAATTGCTACATTAATTAATATTTTAATAGCAGCATATTCTTTTTTCCTTACAAAAGATAAAGTAGCACTTCCAGGTGATAGGGGAATTAAAGGACCTAGAGGAGTACCAGGTCGTAAAGGAATTTGTGAAGATAGATGTGGTCAAAAAGTTTGCTACGTAAGTGTCACTGAGCATGCTAATAAAATCTTTAATTACGAACTAAAAAAAATTGACCCTAATGTTTCAAAAACAGAAATTAAAAATCAGTATATTCTGAACAAAATAAACGAAATATGCACAAGTGACAAATATATGAATATTTTAACACGTAAGTTTAAGAAAAAACCAAATGAGAAAAAACTTATTAATTATTTAAAAGAAATAATAGCAGAATGGATAACTCTTTTTGTAAAATATAATCCAGATAATAATGATAGTGTTCAAGACTATTTAGGAGTTAAATTTTTATTAGAAAAAAACTACACTCCAGAAATCATTGATAATCCAAATTATAATCAAAATATTGACACACAACCGTCTCCTTTTAGGTTTATTGAAAAATATGACATCTACAACTGGGGAAGTAAACATTTTTACAGTCAACAAAAAATAGAAATTGAAAGCAATAATATAACTTTTCCAGAAGCAAATCCTCCTGAAATATATGTTCTTAAGACAAATAATTATGAAACTGTTTACACTTCCCAAATGAAAAAAAGTTTGTGGAATACAGATGACTGCAATTATAATCAAATGGGAAGAGATAGAACAAACCCAAAAAATCTTAAAAGATGTATTTATGTCAATCCTAATAATAAATTAAAAGAATATAAACAAACATGGAAAACAGACTCGTACCAAGAATCTTCACCATTAAGTATATATAACGTTAAACCATATAAAACAGAAAATAATCAATTATTTTATCCTGTGGGAAGTGTATGGTCTGGAAAATATGAGAATGATGTAAAAAAATCCAATACAGAACGATTACCTAAATCAAAAACATTCTGTGGTGAAGGTCATGGACATGATAATAGAGAATTACACCATTCAAATAATGGTCCAGAAAAAGAAACTATATTAGTTAGTGGAGATGTTAAAGACCCCACAGATTTTGAATTATTATGGGATAGCACAACTGGATGTGTCGGTTGCCAACAAACCGAAAATAACATAAAAATATTTAGACCAATACCTCCAGAGGGTTATGTTTCTCTAGGAGATGTAGCAGCAAAAAGTAAAGCTGAAGCCGTTAATCTTAAAATAAAATGTGTTCCAGAACACTCTGTTACTAAAATGAGAATGGGACCATTAGTTTGGAAAAATGACACAATGGAGTATTTGAAATTCTCAAGTTATGAAAACTATTCAAAAAAAAAACCAACATCTTCAAAAAAACAAATAAGTATGACTTTATGGAGTGCTGGTTCAAGTAACGTCTTTGAAGAAAATAAAAATAATGTTAATTTTCAAATAGAAGATGATGGTGGTTATAATTTATTTAGAATTGTTGCTGGTAAAGGATTTAAGAAAAAACCTGAGTTAGATGCTTATAAATTTAAAAACAAATATTTGAAACGTGGAGAAGGTAAAGTACCCAAAAATTTAAAACTTAAAATGAACGTTAACTCTAATCCAATAAAACGGTATGACGATGAATTATATTTTGGATTAAAACCTCAAAATGCTGTAATTACAAATGAACAAAATCTTGATACATCTACTGATAAAAGTTTAGTAGATTTTGAAAATAAACCAAAAAGATTATACTTAGTTGATGATAGAAATAAGCGAAAGGATAATAAATCAGACACATATTTTGTAAAAACCTACAATAAAAGTCGCAATGATTTTTCATCATGTTTAATAACAAATACAGACAAAAATGGTAATGGATTAATTAGTGTAAGTGCTCAATGTGATAAATCAAATCCGGCACACACTTGGAAAATTCAGCACAATATGGGAAGTAATTTAACACAGACAGCAAAAGTTAATATACAATCATCTGCAAATTTTGAAGACCCTCAGGGTGTAGTAGGTACCAAATGCTTGTATCATTATTTTGATAATCATGGAAAAGACTCATATACTCTTGAAGATTGTCAAACTGACCCAAATAATTTCAATTTTAGATATGATACATTTGTAGCAGATAAATTACCGAAATATATATAAACTAATCAGTTTTAATTTTATTTTATTATATTAATGAAGATTCTTTATTTTACAGTAATTGAAAGTATAGTTTTTCTAGCATTAGGATTTTATCTTGGAATATTAATTAAAGCAAAAACATATGATAAAAATATTATATATGGTAATTATGCATTTTGGGGTTTACTAATAATACTTTCAATACTTATAAATTTTAAAAAATATCTTTACTTTGCTTCATTATACGCCATACTTATACTTGTTACTATAGGTCTAGTATATAAATTAGATGTTAATAAATATTTTAAAGATAATGTATTTTATTTAGCATTACTTTTAATATTTGTATCATTGATTGTATTGTTTAACTTCATTATGTCTAAATATTTTATTTATGATATGATTAATACACAACCGCCTCAAGGTGATAAAGGAGAAAAGGGCACATATGGAAAAAGTGGTAAATCTTTATTTATTGAAACAATTGCTGAAAGATGTTTTCAAGACGTATATAATCATTTAGAAGAATCCTATGAAAATATAAAAAAATCAAATGATATTGATTTTGATATTAAAGATTACCACATTAATAACAACTATATTAAAGAAAATATTAAAAGAATTTGTTACTCAAGGGAGTTTCTGGATAACTTTTATTTAGAAAGCGGAAGACATAATGGTGTTATTCCCGAGTGTATTATGAAGTATGATACCGATAATAATATGATAGGAAGACACTGTAGTGTTCCAAATAAATATGGAAATATAGAAAGATGTAGTGTAGATTCAGATTGTTTTATGATTGAAGATAATACTATTAAATATAATAAATTACTTAATAATATTAAAAGTCAAATAGCAGGTAATGAAAACAGTATGTTAGAATTAATATTACGTAATAATTGTAAAGAAGATATTAAAGTAAGAGATAAACTAGGTGGTCCAAAGCATTTAACTTTAGACAATATGTACGATAATCCTAATGAAACAATTGATAAAAATTTTAAATATAATAATAGAATGGGTCATAAGTTCTTGAATGATCATTTTATGAATGAAAAATACTGGGAGAATCATCTAAATAAAAAAATAAATAATAATCCATTTGATAGAATAAAAGAATTAGAAGTTTGGCAATGGGGAATTCCAAAAAAAAAATGTGTAAAATAAAATATATAATTATATTAGATGAATCCTTTAATTACGTATGGAAGTATATTTATACTAACTTTAATTTTAATTGTAGCTTTAATTAATGTTCCTATACTCAGTAAAGTATTCAAAGGACAAAAAGGAGCAAAAATTATTATTGTAACAGTAATTATTATGTCATACTGCACACTAGTTATTTACCCTGTAAATAAAATATTAAATAAACAAATTTTATCAAAAAAATTAATTCAAGGAGATAAAGGACCAAGAGGTAATAGAGGTGAACCCGGAAACAATGCTCAATGTAATACTTGTGGCGATGAATTATGTTTAAAAAAGATATTATTTAACATTACAAATACATATAATTATTGGAGGTCACTTAATGGATTAGACTTATATCCAGACACTTATACTATAAAAAATGAATTTCTTAAAGATAAAATAAGAAAACATTGTAAGTCGGATGAATTTAAAAAAATTATAAAAAAATACGGTTCAAATAATAGAGATTCATGTCCTGATGAATTATCATCATGTGGAATATATGATTATTTATTTAAAATGTGGTCAATATGGATTTTAATAATTTTAAAATATAAAAATGGATATTTATTTTTAGAAAGCGACTCTCTTACTGATAAAGACTTTGATGGTCTTATTGAGAAAGAAGATTCATTCCAATTAGCAGATTATGTTAAATATAATGATTCTCAGGTAAATTATAAAGTTGATAAAACAAAAGATTTATATCCATTTTTTATAATATCTAATGTTTCGAATAATAGAAAAACAAATGCACACATTAATGAAATTAGATTATTAGATGAACAAGTTACACATAATGGTTCAATAGTTTGGAATCCAGAAACATATTCTTATAACAACATGTTTAAAAAAAATGAAACAGATTATAATTTACAGACCCATGGATTAAATGTCAAAATTATAAAAAAAATAAAAGATGATGACGGAAAAGTCATTTTTGATGCAGAGGATTATAATGACGATTTTTTTAAAGTAAATGGAACACCTTCCAGAGGAAAATTATCTCCATTTGATGAAATTGAAAAATATAAATCTTGGTATTGGGGTAGAAGTAAATTGCTTAAACCAAAAATTGTAGTTAAAAATCCTGATGAAACAGATAAAAGTTTTTTTAAAAAAACTTGCTATAATGATAAAAAAATTAAAATTCTTGAGACAAATAATTTTTTTGAACTCTTTTCGACAAAAAATATTTCTCAAAATATCATTGGTAATGAAAGAATACAACCATTTAATAAATTTGGAAGTGCTAATGTAAAATTCTTTAGACCCAGAAAATATATTGATAAAAAAGAACACCATTTTTTTAGAACTTATAAACCAGTTGGTGATATAATTGTTTCAGAAGCAGAATTATTACTATCGACCGATTCTAGAAGTAAAAATCAATGTTTACCTGTTACAGATGACCATAAATCTGAATTTTTTCGTAAATATGCCACAAATAATGTAAAAACAATACTCGTTTCAGGCGATACAAAAGCACCAATTGATTATGAAGTTATCTACACTTCAGTTAAAACTCGTGGAATAAATAAATATTTAGATGGGTTTACAATATGGAAACCTATACCACCACCAAATTATAAATCTCTAGGTTATGTGATTGATACACGGTCTTATCCTCCATCAGAAAATCCTCCTAAACCCAGTTTTAATATTGTTGTTTGTGTACCAGAAGATGTTACAATACAACTATCATCTGGTTTGCAGAATATATGGAGTACAGAATCAAAAAATATTGATAATATTGAAATGCGACCTGCTAATCCGATTATATTATATAGAAATCCCGTAATATATACTTTTAAAGTTCAAAATGATGAACATAGTATTATTGATAGAACAAATCAAGTATGTAAAACCTATGACGAGGTTTTAAATGAACAAGGAAAAGAAGACCCGATATTTAATATGCCAAGTTTCCCTAAAAGAACACAAATAAAAGATAAAAAATACAGTATTTTACGTTTATATGATTAACATTTATAATTTAATTTTTTTTATTATATTTTAATCTTATTTAAATATAATGATACCTACAGAAATTTATATTTATTTTTTAATATTTGTAGTTGTTTTACTTGTCTTAGTGGGACTTTATGCTTATTTTTATAAAGGTATAGAAACAGCAACAAGAACAATAATTATTTGGTATGTTATTATACTTGGTATTAATTTGATTAATATAATAAGTGTGTTCAAATTCTATGAAAAAAATAAAAATCGTAAGGGACCAAAAGGTGTGACAGGTGACCCTGGACCCAGAGGGTTTAAAGGTGTTAATCAGCAATGTTCTTCCTGTGGTGATGCTGGTATGACTAAGGATATTTACGGAAGTTTCATAAATGATAATGGAGAAAAAGTATTTAATGATAAAGTAAAGGAAGGTAAATGTATTTTCCCATTTTCACATGATTATAAATATAACTATGATTGTGTAAGAAACGCCCCTCCTCCAGGTCAAACTAAAAATGATGCCAGTATTTTTGGATGGTGCGCAACTAAAATTGACGAAAATTATGAACCAGTTAAATATGCATATTGTAATGCTAATAGTAGTATACAAGAGAGACAAAATAAAGAAGCTAGATTAAGACAACAAAGAAAAGATTTCATTAAAAATAATAGTGGTATACTTGATATAGATATTGTTTCTGAAAATACCTCTAAGAAAGCAAGAGAAAAATGTGAAGCCAAAAATGGATATGAATTTATTGAACAAGATTTAAATGAAGGTACCGATGGTAAATTTATACACTTATGTGTCAAAAAGGGTCTTGGTAGTACAGGTGTTACTGGTGTATTTGTTCAAAAGTATGAACATAATCAACAACCATTAGGTTCTTATCAAGTTCCAGGTTCAAGTGAAATTTATAGATTAATTAATAAAGATTTAAATGAAGATTCTGGTCCAGACCCTAAACTAAATTATCCAAAACTTTTTATGTACAAAAAGATGGGAAATAAAAACTATATTAAAGACATTCAAATGGTTAAAGCAAGTAAAGATGGTTGTGCGGGATTAGAAGGTTATACTTTACCAGAAGATTGTAATCAATCCGGAATTGTTACATCATGTGATGATTTGAATTTTGGAACACATAGACCTAATAGTGAAGATAAATTAGAATTATGTGTTTCAAGAAGTTTTGAAAATATATTAACTATTGATACCGCTTTCGTATACAAAGATACACATTTGTATATCTTTAGAGGTTCAACTTTCTATAAGATGAAGAAAAACCCAGTACAAGGTTCATTAACAAGTGAAGAAAATTATCCTAAGAATATTGCTCAAAAATGGGGTAAACAAAACGGTAAATCATCTAATAAACCTTGTAATGAATTATCGGAAGAAAAATGTATTTCAGCACCAAACTGCAATTACGATACTAGTGGTTCATCTCCCATATGTGAAGAAATTGCTAATTATGACGCAGCATTTACTTATGGATTTAATAATAAAACATATTTCTTCAAAGGAAGTAAAGTATCAATTTATGATGATAAAAAAATGAGAATGACCGAAGATTCACCTAAAAATATTAGCGAAGTCTTCCCTGGAATTCCAAATAATATAAATGCCGTATTTACTTGGGCTAAAGATAATAAAACCTATTTCTTTAAAGGACCTTTCTACTATAAATATGATGATAAAAATAAGAAAGTTGAAAGAGGATATCCTAAACGTAGTAATAGAAGATGGAAGAATATGCCAAAATTAATTAATGCTATTTTTTCATTACCATATAGTTTAGGAGAAGGATTTGGTACAACATCTACATATGTAATAAGTGGAGACCAATCATGGTATATTAATCCTTCAAACGATAATCTTATAAATCAAAAACCAGTTGAAAGTAGATTTGTTGGTTTAAAAATTATTGAAGATGAAAGTTAAATAAATTAATTTTAAAAATTTTCTAAGCACAAACAGGTGGCTTTTTAAGTAAAACAACTTCAGAAACATGTACAATTTTCTCAATATTCTGCGTTTGATAAGGTCTATGTAATAATTTAGCAGTTATTTCTCTTCTTGGATCATATTCATAACTATTAATAGAAAACATAATTTTTAAGTTTTCGTCTTTCAATTTTTTAATTACTAAACCCATAAATCTTATATGACTTCCATATATATTTCCGTGTTCTGTATCTGTAATTTTATTAACAAAACCTATACTATCTTTATTTTCATCACCTAATTCTAGTCTACATAATACTTTTGTTCCAACTGTTATCATATCATAATCCGGAACTTTATTTAATATTATATCATAACTTGACTTGGGAAGTATAATCTGATTTAACGCATTATTATTACCAGTTCTTTTAGGGTCAAATACAATACGATACTCTTTACTATTATGTATAGTTAAAATACCCTTTACAAAAATATGATAGTTTTCATTATCAATACCTTCATTAAGTAAATTATCTATTTTAATTGGAAGATTTGAACTATAATTTGGGTCAATATTTCCTCTTGATAAATTTATATTTAATGGTCTTGTTTTCTCTGAATCACTAAAATGTTGATTATTACTATTTATATAAATAAATACTTCTTTTGATTCACCTAAACAGAAATCGGGGTCTAATTTATTTGTAATGAATTTTTGTCTTTTATGTTTTTCACACTTCATAAAATTATTTGGTTTCATGTTATAACAATAATCTATAAGTTCATTCTTCACATTTATATTTTCAAAAAATTCACTGTTACTCTTCACATAAGAGTTATCTGCACATATTAATCTACTTGGATAAGAACATTCAGTACAATTATTTGCTTTTGATTTTAAACTTTCAGCATAATTGTTCAATAAGTTCTTATTTTTTTCATATGAACCACTAATATTAAATTTTATTGGTCTACCATCAAACACTAATGCTACAATTTCATACTTACTAATTATTTGTTTATATTTTTTTAAAGCCTGGTTTTTATCACAATATGAAACATTTTTAAATACCTTTCTACCATTTTCTTGGTCTTGTCTATAAACAACATAATAACTTCTGTTTTCACAGATTTCAACATGTGATATATTATCTTCAATATAATCTTCAATTTCTTTTCTTGAACATCTATCTTCTCTTCTTATATCCCCACCAAACTTATATATAGAAGAATACTGTGGTGAATTACAAACATCAAGTTTTAATTTATTATCTTTACTATGATATAAACAATCTTCGTTAACAGGCGCGCGTTTATCAAAAGCAACAATATTTGGACCTTCAACTAAAAACTTTTGGTTACTTAAATTATTTTTACATTCACTTAGATATAAATAATTTTTTTTATTATTTAATCCTCTTACAGGTCTATTATTTCTATCTGTATTATAAGTTAAACAATAATCGTTATTATCTTTTAGTCTTATACTTTTATCATCATAAATATTCCAATTTGTTCCTACATATTTCTCATCCTTACAAGGTTCAATATCAACTCTTATTTCTTTTTCAGGTTCCTCTTGTGTATCAGTATCAAATAAAGTTGTCCAATAAGGTTGAGGCATTGCTAAACACATATTACTTGAACCATCAGTTGTATAACTAACAATTTTACTATCTGTATTTTGTATATTCATTAAATAGTCATAGATACCAGAACTGCTATCTTTAACATTCTTCTTTTGAACAACTTTAAATATTGTTGAAAGAAGTTCATCACTTTCACTATATCTTTTCTTATCTAAGTATAATCTATCACTATAATCTTTTTCATCAGTTATAATATCAAATATTAAATTATCAATAGGATTAGGTTTATCTGGCATAGCGGCGTTTGTTTCTCTTGTTATAGTATTAAAAACATTCATATAGTAATTTGATGTATTCTTCCAAAACATTAAATTTGACTTAACATGATACCAAAATGGGTTTTTTTCAAGTTGAATTTCTTTTAAGAAATTGTTTGAAACACAACAAACCTCATCTAAAGATGGTTTTTTAAATCCTTTATTAAACACATAACCAACTGCAGAGAATCCATCATTGGGTATAGGTTTCCAAATACTCAACTTTTCACCATCATTTCGTTTAGTTATACGATTACGAACTGTGAAATACTTATTATCATACACAAGTTCATAATCTTTCGGTCTATCTATTGCCCCCGAAACCAATTTAGTACTGAAGTCTTGTTCTGCTGAAATAACACCAGACATGATATTTAATTTATTTCTTTCAATTACAATATCACCAAGTGGAAAGAATCCTTTTGATTTATTAAATGAAGGTTTTAATACTACTACTTCTCCTATACCATTTGTAAATTCCGTTTCTCCTGACCCGGTGTTAAGTTCAAATTTAATATCATATTTACTTACATTCTTAGTGTATAATTTAACTTTAGGAGAATAATACTTACGAACTTTAAGATAATACAAAACATCCGTTTGTATTCCATTAATTTCTTCTTCTTTTATTATTCCGAAAGAATTAAATCCCTTCTTGAATTTGTTTGGTACTAAAGGTAAAAATGACGCATTTTTGTTAAATTTGTTTATTGTTTCAACACTAGCATTTTCAGGTTTCTTTGTAAAATAAAGATAACAGCAATTATCATTTGTATGTAAATATCTTTCTCCTATTCTAAAAGATATTGTATTATCTTTTTTATTTAAACCTTTTTCTAATATTAATTCTGAATTTATTAAATTATGTGCTAAACTGAACCGTACATTTCTGTTATCATTAATCAACCGTAATTTATTATCTATATATGGATTAATGTTTATTTTTGAACCAATTTTTCTAAGGAAAATATTATCAATCTTATATTCAACTTGACCTGGTTTCTGCGGAACAAGAGAATTTAATGATACTGGTTTAGGATAATCAATAGTATTTACTAAAACATCAGATTTGAATCTAAAACTTCTCTTTTTGAAATAATTAAAATATTTTTTCATATAATTATCCTGCACTTGAAAATTCATACAAACAAATTGACAACCCTTGTAAAAAGCCTTTTTAAAATCAAAATTTGAACTAGAAATTGATGGATTAGGTGTAATAATTGTTATTGAATTTTTATTATATTCTTCTATTCCCTCAGACATTTTAAGATAGTTTTCATCATATATGCTTAAGACAATTCCAGCACCAGGGTCTTCATTTACAAATTCAACCGATTTTTCAAATACTAAATTTGATTTATTTACAAGTTTTATCTTATATAAATTGTCACCACTATTATTTTGTGAACTTTTTGCGTTGTTTATTTGAACATAGTCTTTATTTGTAATATTATTTTTTACAAAGTCAATATTTCCACCTTCAATAGTCAAATACGAGTTAATATCTTTAGTAAATCTTATATTTGTACTCTTTATTGAAAACTTTGGTTTATTAGATCTATCAACTAAATTTATACCATCAAAATTTATTCTATTAAGATAAGGTTTATCACATGAAGCATTAATTAAATTATCTAATTTTGAATTCGGTACTGATTTATTTGTCAATATTACTACCTTCCTTCTCAATTCACATAAATTTAATTTAGAAATATTAACATGATTATAGTTCTTTGCTAAAAGATATTTTCCTAGATTTTCAACAATTAAATCGTAAATCTTGTCTAAGGTTACATAATTATCATTTGTCTTTAAATTTAAGAATAAAAATAAAGGATCATTATAATTTTGTAAAAAGTTTTCCGAAAACGCAGTTAATGAAATTACATTTAAACAATCACTTAATTTCAAATAATTTAATGATGTAATTATATTTCCCTTTTCAATACCAGAACATACAATTGGTTCTGTATCAGATTGTAAATCTTTATTTAAAATTTCAAGCTCAATGTATCTTGCTCCAAAATGTAATGCGTGTTTAATCATATTAACATCACAGTAATCTGCTTTTTGATTTCCTATTAAAAAAGAATTATAACTACTGTTTATATAGTAATCTGTAAGAGGTTTCTTTTTATAAATATTATTTGTAAATGCGGGTCTAAAATACGTTATGATAACTCCTTCTGAGTTCATTTCATTTGCTTTTACACGCGCACATGTTTCATCATTCTGGAATATTAATTTATTTACATCAGCAACCCTTAAAATTTTATAGTAAATATTATTGGGATTATCATTTAAATTTTCTAATTTAGTTCCATCACTATTATTCATAAACGCTTTTGATTTTTTTATATCAATATAATATTCCGAAGATAACCCTATTTCATAAAGATTAATATTTGGATTTAAGAATGTTATACTATTATCATTCAAGTTTAAAGTTACATTACTATATATTTGTTCCTTGACAAAATTATCTTGTCCACAGAAGTCAATTTGGTCTCTATCTTCTTCATAAACAATACCATTCATAATATCTTTTAAATTCTTCTTTGGTCTATAAAATTCTGAATAGTAATATGTTAAAAGTAAAACCAAAATAATTAATATAGCAAGTATAATATATAATCTGTTTCGATTTATAAATACTTTAACCTTTTGTAAAAATGTTTCATTTGTATTATTACTTTGAATAATATTACTAGTTGCTTTATTATTAGTTTTATTAATATTATTAGTAATATTATTATTCAGTTTAAGATTATTATTTTTATCCATTAATGTTTTAAAAGATTTTTATTTTTGGAAAATAATCTCAATTTAATATTTTTTCTACAAAATCTTTATGTTTCATTCTGCACTTTGATGCCTTTTTTATTAATAAATATACTACTAAATTTGTTCGTGGTTTTTTGTATACAAGATAACCTTCGGCATCATCATTAATGTAATGAGATAAAACTAAAAGTTTAAATGCTTCAGACTTTCCTTTGTGTCTAGGATTTATAA
>MDSZ01108686.1_pt1 | contig 16044 bp, 16 predicted proteins | sample 811201 | NCBI WGS metagenome assembly MDSZ01 (sample SAMN05326647, study PRJNA326480) | marine metagenome | isolation source: seawater | place: Indian Ocean: North | collected 2010
CGGTTTATCATCTGGATCTTTAACTATAACATATTCATTTGTGAACTCTACCACATTGAGATGGAAATGTCTATCCCCAATAGGTTGTAACTGTACTGTAATACTATCTTCAGCAACCAAATCCTTCCAATAATATGGCAATTCAATCTTATTAGAATCCTTTAGTCTACCCCTATGATATACTGCTACCTCTGGTCCTTCAATACAAGCATAGCGAAGTCTCCATCCTTTCTTACTAGGATGTGGTATATCAAATGGTTTTGGTGAACCATCTGCTGCATCAAATCTAGATGATAGATCACCTATGTTACCATGATCGAAGAATGCGTTACCACCTACCTGTAGAGGATATGAACTAGTACCTTTAATAAAGCAATCACCCATTATATCTGTACTCTTACAGACATATAACTCTTCTTCTATTTGAGTTTGTTGGAATGTAGAAATTCCTGGCCTGACTAAAAGATTTCCTGTGTAAATTCTAACATCACCATTAGTAATCTCTATATCAGTAGGTTTAGATGGTATACCCTGTACATCAATGAATCCTGAGCATATAACAGAATCTTCAAAATATGTTGTGTCATCACCAATCTTATATGGCTTATTTGCCACATCAACTTTGGCATCACAATTAAATCCAGTAGGGTTTGATTCGGAAGCTGACATAATTTAACGCAGTTTAAATTTACTTGAAAGAGCTGTAAGATCACCAACTAAAGATGAAGAATCAATTTTTTTCTTGAAACCTTTGGCTAATGATTCCATTCCAGGTTTCATTGATTCACCAGTTGCTTTAAGATCACTTATTATCTCCTCTCCTTGAAGAAGAGTTTTATTTAAATCAAGATCTTTAATTGCACCCTCCACCTTACTCTGTAAATTAGGATCATTTGCTGCTCTAAGTAAATCTTGAGCAAGATTCTCCATGTACATAGCAGTAGCATTACTAACATCCTTAATTTTCTTCTCATCTGGTATATCAGGATGAGTAGGAACAACACCTTTAACTGGTAATGATGCTAAAGCATCACCAGACATATTACCAATTGTAGCAGCAGCACCTTTAGCAACAGATCCAGTACCAATTAAAGTCTTAAGTCCTGTAAGAGCATTACCACCTGGTTTTACACCCAAAGCACTTGCTGCTGATGAAGTCAAAGATGATAAACTACCAGTTAAAACTTTATTTCCAGTACCCTTAATAACATCCATTGCACTACCAACACCAGGCAATTGACCACCAAGATAATTCTTAGCAGCATTAGCAATAGTAGTAGATCCAGGTATACTATCCAATCCACTAAGACCCAATGCAGTCTTAACTGGATTATTAACAGCATCTAATCCACCTTTCACTTTATTAACAAGATCACCAGCACCTGCTTTCTCCAATACACTTCCTAATGGATCATCAAGTTTACCTTCCAATAAATTAGATGCTTTCTGTAATGGATTAATAATACTTGAAGAAGATTCTATTACGGCTTTTTCAATTGACTCAACACCACCAGTCTGAGCACTGATTCCTAAATCCTCAAGGGTAAATCCATATCCTTTCAATGCTCCTCCTGGTACTCCATCAAAACTACCAGGGGCAGCACCTAAAGATGTAGTCTGAGCAGCAGGATCAAATATTTTTGATAAAGTATCATCAGGAATAAAACTATTTTTAGAAACTCTAGCACCCCATGTTTCAGGTACAAGATTACCTCTCTTGGCTTTAACCTGAGCAGTATTACCTTTTAATAGGATACGACCTGAACCAGACTGAAGATTAAGATTTCGACCTGCCTTAAGATCAATATCCCTATCAGCAGTCATCATTATATCTTTAGCATTAACCCGCACTCTACCCCTATCAGCATTGATAGTAATATCTCCAGTAGCAGCACTTATCCTAATATCAATATTGTTTGGATCATTTTTATCTCCTGCTCTAATTTCAATAGTTTTATCACATGCTATTCTACCAAGTCCTTCACCATGAGCATGAGCAATAGTAAATACTTCTCCATTATCATTAGTAGCATATATTTTAACTGTTTCGGGTCCAGCAAGAGTTTGTTGAGGATTACCACTATCAATACGAAAGTGACCTCCTCGTGAATCAATTACTCTTCTTCCCCAATTCTCTGCATTTGCCATGTTATTTACCTACACAGTCAATGACAGTAAGAACACCTGTCTGAACAGCTTCTGGAATTTCACCAAAGACGGGTCTAAGGACAGCTCCCTGTCCCGTTTTACTAAGAACCTTCAATACAGGTGGGGTCTCAAATCTAAGAATATTTAGAACCCGTACAGCGTCAATTCCACCAGTTTCAGGATTGACTACCAACTCATATACTGGTTTATCAGTAACTTTATTCAATACAGGTCTATCAACTTCTGGAACAAGAGATGTATAAGGATCAGGAATTAATTCTGGATCCGTATCGGTATCAGGAGCATCACCACCTTCAGAATCTGGAAGTCCTGTAGGATACACAAAAACAGTCTCATCAATCTTATCACCTGGAGTATAACCAGTACCAGGAGTCTCAACAAATACTGTAGTTATACCAACATTTATTGGAGGATCAGTAACAACTGGATAATTTGTTCCAACACTATCAATAACAATAGCAGCTATACTCCCATCTTCATTAAGAACAGAATGTCCTTTAGCACCATACCCAATACCACACTTATCTGCAATACGAATAGCAGGAGGTGACTTATAATTCATACCTGGAACTTTTAAATCAACTCCAATAATATTAGCAGTTCTACTAATACCATCTGCAACACCACTTAATCCAGAATTTTCAATAACTTTACCCATTACAACCTTACCAATTGCACCAAATCCACCACCACCAAATATCTCTACTTGAGGGTTACCACATCCTTGCTTACCACCAACACATCCACCACCACTACTTAATTCATCAATCAATCCAGATATTCTACCAGCACTACCAAGAGTTTTAGAGACTCCTGATGGTATCATATTACCAAATTTACTCTTAAGTCCACCTGTTAAAGCACCCCTAAGACCACCACCACTTAATAATCCAGATGCTGCACCACCTAATATACCACCACCTGCAATGCCAGTTACTGCGCCTAATAATCCACCACCACCTATAGCACCACTTATTCCACTTGTTAATCCACCAAGTCCTTTAGATGCACCTTGCATCTGCCCTAAGACATAGTTAAATGGATCAGCACCTTTCTCCATTGCTCCACCACCAACTTCATACTTCTTGATTGGTGGACACTTATCTTTATTAGTCTGACCACAATCTAAGAATCCAGAGAAATCTTCTAAAAGGAATGCAGAACTTCTCAAGAAATCAGCAACATCCAATCCTTTACCCAATATACCCTCTAATCCACTTAAAGGAGCTTTTAAACCATCTGCAATTCCATCAATAAGTTTGTTTAAAACATTACCAACAAAATTAGCAGCAACACAACCTGCTATACCAAGACCAGAAGCAAGTAAGTCTTTAAGCATATCAGCAACAGTTCCCCTAAATCCCTCAACTACCTTATTAGCAACACATGCTAAAGCATTTTCAGCATTTTTTATATTAGGAATTTCTTCTACTTGTGCAGATCTACCAGCAGAATGAGCAGCAGCATATGATTGTGGAGAATTACCAAATTGAGCAAATACCTTACTAAAGGTATCATCATATTTTTTGGATAATCCAGCCTGTATCTGTGGTTCTAACCAATCATAAACTCCATCCATCATACGACCAACAAATCCATTTGTCTGAGTTTCTACTAGATCTGCAACTGCATCAATCTCAGCCTCAAGTTTCATTCCAGTGAGACTAAAATCTTCTACTCTTGATGCTAACATTTCTACCGCACCTGCCATCCTAGAAATAGAACTAGGAGTACAAGTATCAGGTGCTATTATTTTTTGTCCAGAACCATTCTGATCAGTATATTGTCCTTTCTTTCCACTTGAATTAGAAGTTTGAACATCTTTATTCTGTTCTAATCCTTGATTTGGTTTACCAGTTTCTTTATTAGGTTCAGTCTTTGGATTTATTGGAGTTTCATCAGTATATGCTGTAAATGGTTTAAATCTATTATTACCTTCCTCATATTCATCATCATCTTTCTCTACTGTTGTCCTACCAAAATGACCAAGGATACAAGGAACTTGTCCTTCATCACCATCTAAGAAGAATCCAAATACAATATCACCCTGCTGCAACTGTGTGGAGACACCATAATTAGCACCTCCACCACCAGCAGTAGTAGGCAACATGCACATTGCCCAAGGTAAATCCTCATCAGGAAGATCCTGAGTATAAGGATGATACCCCATTATTGCTACTTTATACCTATTCTGAAACCCAGCTTCCCCATCATTTACTTGGTCACTCTGAACTTTCCTAGGAGCAACTTGACCGATCCACCAACGGAATCCATCCCTTCCTAGAAATTGACTTTTACTTAATAGGGACTCTTCTATACTCATTAGTCGTCGTATACTCTACATTCGAGTGAATCTGGATGATTGTCACAATAAACTTCAAGTTTTGAATCCTGATGTCTCTGATGCCAGTCATTAATCTGTGCATCACTCTTATCAACTTCATCTTCACTATGAGCATGAAATGCATCATTATGCATCTTTAAATCTTCTTCAGTGTATTCCAACATACCATGATTGACATGTTCTTTATGATCCTTTGGATCAATATAAACCTCATGATTGAGGTCATGTTCTGGGATTTTTGTGGTCATGTTTTAAACTCCTGAGGTATCTCGGATAAGTCTCATTGCAGAATAGGATCTATTAGCCACAAAGAAATGACTAATCTCCTTGATAATATATAGACCACTTTGAGCATCATCCATTTCATCTTCAGTACTAACTTGTGGGAAATCACATTTAATAATATCACCTGCACACAAAGCAGTATTTACAGGTACTTGTAAAATAACTTGTTGTGTAAAAATAGAACTATACCTTGATATAGCCTGTGAAACATCCTCCTTCTCATCCATATTAATTTTTGCTTTATCATCATTACCTTCAACCTTTTCTTCTAGAGTTCCACAAGAATAAACTCCAGTAACGATCCTGTGTGCCATTTCTGGCTTGGGAATTTTTTTAGGGTCTACCTCATCTGAAATTGGAGTTTCCTCTGACCCCATCTTTTCTTGCTCCGTATCACCTTCTGGTTTAAACACAGACTCATGTGGTTGAGTAAAAGTAAGATCATTTGGATTAAAATATATTCTATAAGTAGAATACTCACCCCTCATTTGAGATCCAGTTACATCATTATTATTAGCTACAGAATAAGATAATACTTTTCTAAAAGATTTTTCTGGATCTACAAGAGGAATATTATCTCTACTAAAAACATATTCTTCCACCTTTTGTTCATTCTTATCCTTACATAATTTCTCAATAGATTTAAACTTCATACCCTTTCGTGTTTGCCAGAATAAAAATCCTGCACTGGTACTCTTCCCTCCCTCAGGAATAGCCCTAGATGCTAACATAGGAGCAAGAGTAAATGGTTTTCTCATATTACCAATAAAATTATAAGCATTTTCTGTATTTTCAATATCATCATCTTCATACTCACACTCAACCATTTTTAAAAAATCCTTTATAATATCACTAATCTTCTTTGCCTTATACTTCTTTACTACTCTTTTATTTAAATTAGTAATACCTTCCTTAGATATTAGATCTAGTGTAAAAACTTCCTTTTGCTTTTCTTGTACATAATCAGTCATCCTATTAACATATAAAGTAACCTTGAATTGACCTGATTCTTCTCTATGTTCTTCAATAGGAGTAGTTATTTCAATCTCTACCTTTTCCCCACCTCTAATTGGAAGACCATTATATACTCCCTTACCATTAACAGTTTCAGTGTTCGCAACCATCATCTTAGCTGAGATTGCAGGAGAATATAAATCTTCAAAATATTGAAAACCAACAACACCCAACCTAAGATCTACATCTGTTTTTCCATCCAGAGAATAAATCTTTATCTTATCATAAGTAGATCCTTGTGTTGGTGCTGCAGCCATTATGTGTATGCACGATTAATTGTCTTTACATAATACTTAAGATCTCTTCCATTGGAAGCAACCTGAATATCCATTGGATTAGAGTCAGAAGAGGATGGTACTGGTATCACTTGTTTGGTAATGCTATTTATTGGTATAGGAACAGTAATTCTACCCTGATTATTAATAGACGCTATTCTATCTCCCTGAGACATTTTACTTTGCATCCACTCGTTTCTTCCTGGTTTAATCCAATGCTGATTATCTGGAGCACCTCTCATATAATCAAAATGAACAGGATCCCTAGGATCTGTATTCCATCTCCACCCATACTTGCCACCATTTTTCTTCATCCATTTCCAACCAGGACTACCAACAGAAAGGTCAACTGCCCATCCTTGTTGATGAGGAGATGATCCCACTGGAGCTGGAGTCATAACATTAGGATCACCTGCTTTTGCTCTATCAATTAAAGATTGTTGTTCAGCAGCACTTCTAAAGGAAGATGTTACATCCTTAGTCAAATCAACACCATCCTTAGCAGCAGCCTTAAGAACTTCCTTCCATCCCTTTGCAGCATCTGGATTAAGAATAATCCTTTTACCATGATAATCAATTCCCAAACCAGAAGGTGTTACTATCTTCTTAGTCCTTCCTTCACCATCACCTTTAGCAACTACTACATCTGTTTTATCTACACCCTTTTCAGTAACATGGACACTACCAAGTTTATTAACAGGTTGTATACCATATTGCTCCAATTTCTCTTTATCTGATAAATTTATAAAGAGATTATATTCTTCATGATCAACTTCTTTATCATTAATAAATGCTTGCCCAGTCTTTAAATCAAATCTACCACTAACTTCTAATTTTTGTACAATCTCTTTTTCATCATTTACAGGTCTGATCTCAGCAGGAGGTACATCACTAATCACTTCGTCTTTCTTATCATCGGTCTTCCCTATTGTACCACTATCTACAACATTTGTCTCAGAAGATGAGACATTTATTTTGTTACCTTCTGTAGTACCTTCAACATTAACTGTCAAATAAGGACTAACATCTCCTTCCTTCCTTGCCTTATCTTTCAACTTCTCTGCTGATTCATCTAAAGATTTGCTCTTAGCAGTATCTTTAATTGCATTCTTAATACCTTTAACATCACTATCCCATTGTTTCTTAGTCTTCTTCAAAGACTTTACCATATCTCCTATAGCATTCTTAACTCTTCCTTCATTATCAAAGAAATCAAGACTTGTTACATTAGCAACAATGGCTTGACTGATATTTACGACACTTCTTAATGCATCAGCAATACCTGTCATTAAATTGGATACAGTTCTCCAAACAGCACCAATAACAGCAATTGCTTTTTCAATTCCCTTCAAAATATCAGGTAATTTTTGTATCAACCATGCAAAGAATATTGAAACAATACCATCCAACATCCTGCTCATCACACTTCCAGCACCTTTTGGTAGTTCAGGTTTTTTGGATACTGATTTCTTTGGTGTTGCCTCAAGAAGACTTTCTTTATCTGCTTGCTTCTTAGCATTTAATAATCTATGTGCTTGAATCTTTTTAGCATTTTCAGTTTTTTGTCTCTGTTGAAACCTAACAGCAAACGCCTTCCTAATCCCTTCAGAAGTCTGCACCATCGCAGATACTCCAAAAGAAATAGTTTCAATGGCTTCATTAACAGGAATTAACCTCTTAGGATCAACCTTAGCGTCTTTACTATCATCCATAATTATTTCTCATATATGTTTTCATAAAGGTCCAAATAAGTATTAGCATTATTTTTAGTTATTACTGAAAATAACTCAGTAGCATTCCCTTCAGTAACATCACCATCTAATTCTAAATTATTATCAACTGAAAATGGAACAAAATCAAATTTATTTTCAGAACTAAATGCACTTGTTGCTATTTCTGAAAACTTTGTATCATTTAAAGATTTCATCGCATCTTTTGAAAAATCCAGGTTAAGTGCTGTATTAAAATTAATACCAGTTCCATCAAAAGAATCCGAAGATTCTATCTTTGAAGTGTCTAATTTAACTTCACCTTTATTAAGATTTTGGTTCCTTTTTTCATTATTTAATTTAATCTGCAAATCTAAATTAAGTTTATCATCAACAAATTTTCTAATCTCAGGTTTAGTTGTCTGGAATTCCTTTAATTGTAACCATTCTGGTCTCCACTTATCGGGATTATCTTTCTTCCACTTCAATACTCTTTCTGCAATCTTATCCTCAGAAAGACCTTCCCTTCTCAATCTATTTTCCATCACTGCAACTTCTATTTGAGCCATTTTAGTTGGAAACTTTGGAGGCCCCTCTTTAGGCCACAACTCATTATGAGCTTGAATTGAATCTGAAATCCCCTTACGCATTTTATAATTCCATTCAAGTTTAGCCAAATCTTCTTTGGTTAATTGCTTTCCTTTATTCTTTAGTTTAGCTTGCTTCTTTTCCAATTTCTCAATATCTTTTATGACTCTTTTAAGTTCTGTAGTTAAAAGACTCATATCCTCAAAATTATGCCCATGTCCATATTCTCGTAACCACCATTCGTTCTCCATTCTTTCCTTCTCCCACTTCTTCTTCCAATTTCTTTCTTGCTGTACAGCTTTAAAATTCCACCATTTATGATTACTCTTTAACTGAACAGGACCAGTTTGAACAAATCCCGTAACACCTAGTTCATTTTCTTTAAAAGCATCTAACCATATAGATTCAGCAACCATTTCATCTGTTCTCTGCTTCTTCTTCTCTTGACGATGCTCTGCATTTTTTGTTAGCAACCATCCTAATCCAAGACCAGCCGCAACAACCCAAGTAACAGGGTTTGCAAGAAGACCTAATATTGCTGGTACTCCTACAGTAATACCAGTAACAAGAGCTGATAAAGCAGAAATAATTGATCCAATATTAATTGCAAGAAGTATACCACCAACAATTTGCAAAGATTTTATTATTTCATTCTTCATCTCATCAAATCTTTCAGTATCACCTGATGCCCATGCATCCAACATCTTACTACCTTTATCCAAAATAAATCCACCAAATAAAGAAGTCAAACCATCAAATAACCTCTGAAAGACACCTTTAGCGTTCTCAGTTATTTTCTTCATTGGTTGAAGTATTTTCTTTTCTCGTTTTAATTCTAAGAATTTCTCTGCCTTACCTTTTTTAATATCATCAAGTTCTTGCTTACTTTCTAATTTTTCATCTCTTGCCTGTTCTCTTTCAGCAACTAGATCTGCTTCTATAGTATCAGCAATTGCTTGCATGTTACTATTAACTGCAGCAATACCTCGATTAATATCAATAAATTTATCTGCATCTATACCACCACTACCAGATTCAATTTTATCTACTCTTTTCTCTAACCCAATAACTCTTGCTAATGTTTTTCTCTGGAGACCAAAAGACTTTGACATAACACCATGAGAAACACCCCCAGATGAATCTTTCTCACCTGGTGGTGATGGTAATTTGTCTTTAATGTCAGCCATTTTGTTGTGCTTTGAGATTCTCTTCCTCTATATACTGTCTCAATAAACTAATATATATCTCCCGTTCCCACGGGATCATATTCTCAATATCACTCAAGCTATATTTATGATGCTGCATGAGAGCGAAATTGATCTTGTAGTATGATACAAGATCCTCATGCAACATCGCTAGTTGAAAAAAGCTGCTAGTCCCTCCAATTTAATATTATTTACTATTTTAGTATTAGGATTAGTTATTTTAATTTCATGAGTAAGTTTAGGCATTGTAGTAAAGAACTTCTCAATCTCTTTAAACTGCTTAGATCCCAATCCCTCTAAAAACTCAATCATTTCTTTCTTAGTGAAATCTGATCCATTAGACCATTTTTCATCTTCATTGAAGACCATATCTACACAATCAGAAATCATATCTATAGATTGTTCAAACCCTATGTCATCTACAACGAAATTCTCTTTAATAAATTGATCCAATGAAGGATATCTCATCCTCATAGTCAAATTATCATCCAATTTAATATCTGTACTATGATCTGGGTCAAATTCAACTTGAATCATATCCAAATCTACAGTAACTGGAACTTGAGTTTTGCCATCATCTTCACATGTAATTTGAATATCTACAGATTCACCAACCGACTTACCCCTTACATTGAGGAATAGATATTCAATATCAAATGTTGATAATTTATCTATTTTAATACCCCTTGTCAAGATACAATTACCCAATACTTGTTTTACTGCTCTAGCAATATCCTGAATATCATTACTTTCCATAGCAATGACAAGTATTTTTTCTTCTTTGACTAAGAAAGGTCTATACTTAATCTTCTTTCCTGAAGAAGGAATCACCAATTCATAAGTTGGTGCATTAATCTTTGGTAGTGGCATCAGTTTTTCCTTTAATTATACCACAAAGGTAAGCCATTGTGGATTTAAATGCGTTGCCATCCAACTCTTCAAACATAAACATATTCAAACGAAATGCAAAGTTTGCCTCTGATATGATAGCAGATACTTGTGATTCTGTCACAGGCAGTGTATTTAGTACAGCACGATAGTTATTTTTAAACTCTTTCTTATCCTCTATTTCAGGAAACTCATAAAAGTCTAGTCCACCATCAGTCAATTTAAGAGAGTTCTCAGCAATATTTCTAAGGATCTGACCCCCAGAGAGATCACCCAGATATCTAGTATAATGATGACCCACAAGAAGTTCAGTCTGGTCATGTGCTACCGAACGAATACGATCTATGTATTGTTGACATGCTTGAGTAGGATAGATTGTCTTTGCCCAATCCTCACCATAAAAATACTCACAGTCTTTTGCTAGACTACGATGCCTATAAAGTTCCTTCATATTCAATGGTCCTACAACAGGATCATCTTTCAATCTTAGAACTTCTACCTCCATCGCATGATAGATGAAATAATAATTGGCAACAAGTTGCCTATAATTTTCTCTACTTACTACTCCACGAAGAAATGAGGATACAAATTTTGTATTTTCTGCTGCTGAGTGAGACTGTTTAGTTCCCTCTTTTAATTGTTGTGCTAATCCCATACTAAATCTCCATCATGTATATTATACCATAATTTATGCTATATTACTAGTACTAGGATCTATTGAAAAATCTCCTATGACATTATCATCTGGTATTTTCTTTTCTCTTCCAGCTTCTATTACCTTTCTCATCACCTCAGAATCAGACTCCGTTCCATCTAGAGTTAAATCATTAACTTCAGTCTGCGTACCTTGACTAGGTTTATCAAGTGAATTCATAGGATTAGTTGGTGGTTTGATTTGAGGGAAAGTCGCAGATTCTTCATTCCTATTTAAAGAGTTAATATTACCGAAGTAATAACGATCATACGCAAATGTTACCTGACATTCAAGAACCTGATTTCCATCATAAGATACAGGCATTGATGTAACATTCACTGGAAAACAATTAAGGAATGTATACTGTACATTTCTAAAATGGTCCTTATTAAATTTCTGTATCTTAATAGTATCTACTTTATAATTATTTGGATATTGTATTCTTTGATAAAAATTATTATTTGCTCTATTTGGTACAACTCTATCCCCACTTGCTCCAGATGCTATGTACTCATGCCACAACTCAAAAAATTGTAGAGTTCTATAATCACTATCAACATAAAATGTCATAGTAGTATCAGTAAATACCCTTGAATGAGCAAACTTCTCTACTATACCCATCCTATTACCTTCAATCTGTGCTGTAGCAAAAGAAGTTGCAGGTAACTCAGCACTATTACATAGTAATCCTAAATCTCTACTAATAAAAAAGTTATTAACCCTCGGTGCTCTATTTCTAATATATTGTTTAAGACCTTGCATCATACCAAAACCAGAGAAAAATACTTCATAATGGTTGGTAGTGGCAACCTTCTGAAATAGACTACGAATCTGTTCTGTTTTCTTTACTCTTGGATAGACTGGCACAATAAATACCTAAAGGGATCTTACGATGTATGGCTCGTTCAGGAAGATACAGACCTTCTAATATAAACAAATATCGAGGGGATTATCGTAACATTATTTATCGCAGTTCTTGGGAAAAAGTTTTTATGTCATACTGTGATAAGAATGCTAACATAATTGAATGGGGTAGTGAAGAAGTTGTAATACCATACAGATCACCACTTGATAACAGATTGCATAGATATTTTCCTGACTTCTATGTTAAAGTAAGAGATAAATCAGGAATGCCTAAAAAATATATTATTGAAATTAAACCTAAAAGACAATGCACTGAACCAAAGATTCAGAAGACTAAAAATAGAAAATATGTAAGAGAAGTAATGGAATATGCTAAGAACCAAGCAAAATGGGGTGCAGCAAAAGAATTCTGTAAGGACAGAATGATGGAGTTTAAAATACTAACGGAGGATAATTTAGGTGTCTAGACTACAGCCAATTGTAGATGAATTTGTTGGGACAGAAGATCCCGAAGATACAATGCTGGAAGTTTTAGATGCTCTACAGGATAGTAAAGTCATTCTACCAGAAGAAGGTGGTTTCTATACCTTTGTATATCTACCAAAGACTCCTAACATAGAATATGATGAATTTCCTTTAATAGCATGTATGGAACTGAAACAATGGGGTATTAGAGGATTCAGTTATCATTGGAATAAAATGAGAAATTATACATGGAATGAAGTAATTGGAGAATTCCACGAACTATCCGTTGCTGAACTAGAACATGCTAGATCACTAGGATATGCTAAATTCAAGCTAAATACATAAAAATACCCTTGTCTGATGAATCAACTTCGATATCCATTAGATTTATTACATGAAGGATCAGATTATTTCCAAATTGAAGTTATAAAATACAAACCACACGAAGGAAGTGGAGATGATAATCTCCTTAGTGGTGGTATGTTTAAAAATGTGACGCAAATATCTAAAGCTGTAGGTTCTGATACTGAAAAATGGCCAGTAACCGATGGAATTATATTGCCTATACCTCAAGATATAAAAGATAGTAATGGAGTGCAATGGGGTGAGGATCGATTAAGCGAATATAGTGCAAAAATATTTGATCTTGCCAATACAGCTGCTTCACAAAATAAAATTAGCGATATTCCTGGTGCAATATCAGATAGTTTTAAAGGTACTCCTGATCAGAAAGCTGCGATAGGATCAAGGGTAATGGATTATATGAAAACAGTAGCAGTTATATCAGGTGCTAACGCATTTGGAGCAAATGTAAGTCTTAAAGGAATACTAGGAAGAAGTAAAGGACAAATCATTAACCAGAATGTTGAATTATTATTTGGTGGGGTTCAAACAAGGGCATTCAACTTTGCATTCCCACTAGCACCAAGAAGTCAACCAGAAGCAAAAGAAGTAAAAGATATTATTAGACTATTAAAAACCAAATCAGCAGCAAAACTAACTCAGACTTCAGGAGGTTTTCTAAATTCACCAGATATATTCAGAATTTCATATATGCAAGGTGGATCTAAACATCCATTTCTGAATAGTTTTAAAGCATGTGCTCTAACAAATATGAGTGTAAACTATACAGCAAGTGGTACTTATGCAACATTACCAGATGGTGAACCTGTTCATATGATATTAAATCTAACCTTTAAAGAACTCAACCCAATCTATGCTGAAGATTATGCAGAAACAGCAGGAGTAGGATACTAATGGCTAAACATTACTTCAGACAACTACCAGATTTTAAATACAAAAATCCGCTTGCATCTAGCAATCAAAGTAACAACTATGTTATTGCAAAAAATCTTTTCTTACGAGCAAAAGTAAGAGATGATATAATCAATGATACAACTTTCCTTAAATCTTACATAGTTAAAGAAGGAAAAAGACCAATGGATGTTGCTGAAGAATGGTATGGTTCTCCAAAATATGATTGGGTTGTTCTAATAACTGCAAATATTATCAATGTAAAAACTGATTGGCCAATGAGCAGTAAAGTACTATATGATTATTGTGAAAGCAAATATGGATATAATCTAAATGATACAGCAAAATACGAAACAACAGAAGTCAAAGATTCCGAAGGAAGATTAATACTTCCTGCAGGTAAAACTGTAGATAGAGACTTTTCTATTCCTCATCCAGATATTCATAATATTTCACTTAATCCAGTTATAGGAATAAGTAATTACTTATTAGAAACTAGAGCAAATGAAAGAAAAAGAAATATTAAAATTATGAGACCAGAATATATGGGACTATTCCTACAAGATATGAGGGAAGCATTAGAATATAGTAAATCTTCTCAATACGAAAACAAAACCTTAAAGACTACTTAAGTTTAGGACCACTAGCCCATCCAACTAATACTAATCTTTCACCTTCAGTGACAGGTTCTGCTTTGTGTGGACATCTAGAATCAAAGACAACACATGCTCCTTGTGACTTTGGTATCTGACAGTGCTGATTATAATAATCCACAATAATTAACTCTCCACCCTTATAATCCTCAGGTGAAGAGATCTGTACACTAAGACTCAATTTTCGCCATACATCTCTATTTGGTGCAACTCCATAATCACAATGCCATTCAAAGTTACCACCAATTCCATATCTAAGAATTTGAAATTCAAATAAATGCACATCAAATTGATAGTGCTTATTATTCATTATTTCAAATATACTACCACCTATCGTTGCTACAATACTATCAGAATGTGGACAATGAATATCACATAATCTAAAATCCTTTCTAGTCTCACCCCATATAGGATCATCAAAATCTACCTTATGGGTTGACCAACCATCATCAGGAATATCTTTACAATATGAATTTAAATTTTGTATAGCATCATCACTTAACGAGAACACATAGAATGGATCCTCATGTGAATAATTAAAATCATCAGACATTAAATCAGTGCTTCAAGTTGTGATATAGTAGTTGCGTTGTTAATACTTGTATATGGTACTGGAGGATTTGATTTAAGGGATGCAGATTCTCCCTTCATATCAGCTATTGCCTGTATATCTGCATTCTCCTTCTTAATAGCAAGATACTTAGATTCTAATGTTTCCGTTGTAATTGTCTTTGCTTTAGAAAGATCTGCTGTAACACTTTTACTTCCGTGATTATACTTCCATGCAGATCTAAACTCCTTAGATGGAAGATTACTAGGATCAATCACAGAATAATCTGAGGTTGGCACATCTTTTGCGATGACAGCAGCATCAGATAGAGCACAATCCATTGTAGGGATTACTACTCTACAGTTACCGTTAGCATCGGCATATGCGATAACTTTATTGCGTGACATTATGAATTAGCAGCAGCTGTTGCAACTAAATTTTGAGCCCAAGAATATGCAATTTTTACTTTTGCCTTAGCATCAGTATCATCTTTTGCATAAACATCAAATTTTTTGGTGTTGGCATTATTACCATCATCAAAAGTCACTGTATAATGATCGCCTTTGTATCCAGCCATTTTTTTCTAATTGAGTGAACAAAAAAGAGGGAGTTAACTCCCTCTGGTTATTTATATTACTCTTCAGCTAACTTTTGAAAGTAGGATAGAGCATCGTCTTCTGCTGCAGGTGCTGCTGCAACTTCTTCGACTTCTTCATTTACAACTTCTTCAGCTACTTGACGAGCAGGAGAAGCATTAAGTTTCAGAACTGCCTCAAGACGCTTCTTGAGTTCATCATAAGATTTGAACTTATCAGCAGAAACTAATTCCTGCAATGAGTACTCCTTCTTCCAAAGTGCTTCTAGAGCATCATCATCTTTAAGAAGTGGTTTAGGAGCAGCAAACTCAGAACTATCATAGTTCCAGAAACCTGCTACCTTCTTAATCTTAACCTTAAAGTCTGCACCCTGCCAGAAATCAAATGGGTTGAGAGGTGTCTCATCCTCAAATTCTGGTTGCATTGCACCCATGACCTTATCAAAGATCTTCTTGCCATACTTATACAAGAATACTTTGCCTTCATTCTCA
>MDSZ01059973.1_pt1 | contig 16043 bp, 21 predicted proteins | sample 811201 | NCBI WGS metagenome assembly MDSZ01 (sample SAMN05326647, study PRJNA326480) | marine metagenome | isolation source: seawater | place: Indian Ocean: North | collected 2010
ATGGAAAAACATATTCTACATTTGGTTTACAATTTAAATATGATTGTTCAAATGGTCAAGTACCATTAATAACAACAAAACAAATGGCATGGAAGACTTGTATTAAAGAATTATTATGGTTTATTACTGGAAATACTAATAATAATAAATTGACTGAACAAAATGTTAGTATATGGACAAAAAACAGTACAAGAGAATTTCTTGATTCAAGAGGATTACTTTTGAATAAAGTTGGAGACTTGGGTCCAGTTTATGGTTTTCAGTGGAGACATTTTGGTACTCAGTATAGGGGGTGTGATGAGAACTATAAAGATTGTGGTTATGATCAGTTAAAAATTTGCGAACATATGTTAAAAACTGATCCATATTCACGAAGAATTATTATGACTGCTTGGAATCCTTTACAACTACATCAAATGGCACTTCCTCCATGTCATATATTAATTCAATGGTATGTATCTAATAATAAAAGACTTTGGCTTCAATTTTATCAAAGATCTGGAGATATGTTTCTTGGTATTCCTTTTAATATGTTTAGTTATTCTGTTTTATTACATATTATGAGTCAAAGAACTAGTATTCAACCTGGGGGAGTTGTACATTCTATTGGAGATGCTCATGTATATTACGAACATACTCAAGCAGTTTTGAAACAATTATCAAATCCAATTCAGCAACAACCAATTATAAAAATTGCTAATAAAGAAAATTGGGAAGATTATTCAATTAAAGACTTTGAATTATTTGGCTACAATTGTTCTGGAAGAATTTCGGCACCAATGAGTGCTTAAACTTTTAGTTCAAGTATTAACATGAAAGCATATATAACAGCACCCATGAAAATAAAAGCCCCTGCTAACATATGTTTACGTTTACTTTCCTGTAATTCGTCGGCATAAAATATAGATATTATTAAAGATATAACTGTAAAACTAACAATAGCAGAATTTAGTGGTGCGTTAGAACCCATTTAATTTAAAACAATATTTTTTATGATGGACATTATTATTCCAAAAGAAGTCATTATCAATTTTATTGAACCATATTCAAGAAGCACTCAAAATATTGAATTACTGGAAGATATTAAGAGTTTTCATTCAACCTTAGAACAGGTTAAAGAATTTTATACAAACATATCTTACACTAACTATAATAATGACAGTTATTCATATTTCTTTGAACCACAATCATTTTATCATGATTTTGCAGAAGGATTGAATGTTATTAGTCGAATCAGAAGCTATAAAAAAATTAACCCTTATTTTGCTACAATAGCATGTCGATTAATGTGGGCATCTTTAACTCATGAACAAAGAATTGAAACTTTTATTTTATTACAATCTATTAGCAGAAGATTTGCAAGAAGACCCGGAGACCCTCTATAAACATTTTCTAGTTTTACTTCCCTCATGAAAAATTATTTTTGTTTTTTACCTTTACTTTTTGTGCCCCCTCTTAATTTAGTTCTTAAACGTCTTGTTTTTTTACCACCTAAATAGGATTTAATTTTCTTTCTTAATATACCATCTCCATCTTCAATGCGGTAATCATCGGGTTCTGCTTGAATCCGGCTACCACGTGGAAGTTCAGCAGTTACTTGAAGATCTTTCATATTAGGAGGACCCATTTGGTCAACAAGGCGTTGTTTTGTATTTCTTTTAGCATAATGCTTAAGTAATATTGATTCTATTTCATAAATAGTGCTTTGCACGAGCCGACGCCCATCCAACGTCGACGACATAGGATCGCTAGGCCTCAGCCAAGAATCCACGTTTATTCTGCGCAAAAGCATAAGTGGTGTTTCTCCATTGCTATCTTTGGCTTGTACATTTGCTCCTCTTTCAAGTAAAAGTTTAACATAAGGAATATCTAAACACGACACCGCATAGTTTAACGTCGTCCACCCGCCCATGAGTTGGTTGACAGAACCATGCATTAATAAAAGATCTGCCATTTTAAGTCGCGCATGCTCTATTTCTTTATTCCATCGAGCCGAGTCCAAGTCATTTTCTACACATCTCGGCAGCTTCGATCCATAGCGTTTACTAATTCTAAAAAGTTCGTGTTGTCGTAACAACGCTGATGCGCCAATTAATGCACCATTTTCTAATAATAATTTAACTAATTTAACACGTATTTTAGCTACTTGAGCGCAATTCTTAATAGATATACTATGTCGAGGAATTCCTCTAACAAGCATCGCCAGTGCAGTTTCATCTTTATTATTCCTGGCATTTATATCTATTGGAGGTTTAGTAATAAAGATTCCAATAAATTTTTCTAAGTCTGTGAGCAAATTGCCATCCAGCAATTGTTGTATAGCATCAAAAAAGTCATCTTGTGGAGAACCACCGTATTGTGTTAATGATAACGTTTTTTTACCACCCATATATTTCAATTGTTTACGCATCCTACTTTTGGTTTTAACCATTAATTATTGTAATATTTAAATATGAATTTCTATAAGGCTATAAGCTTATTAATATCCGAAAACAAAAATAACCTGTATTCTAATTAAAAACGAATTAAATCCAATATATATAATGATATAAAACAAATTTCTTATATATTTGTATACCATGCAAATTTTTGTTAAAACGTTGACGGGCAAAACGATAACTCTTGATGTTGAACCTTCTGATACGATAGATAATGTCAAACAGAAGATTCAAGACAAAGAAGGCATTCCTCCAGATCAGCAAAGGCTTATATTTGCTGGCAAACAATTGGAATCATCGAGAACATTATCAGATTACAATATACAGAAAGAGAGTACTTTACATCTCGTTCTCAGACTCCGTGGGGGCCCAGGTGGAGGATGATAGGTATAAAATATACGAAAAAAGTTCTTATAATTAAACTATGACGGTCTACATCGACTAAAAATGATTTAGACTTGACTTGATTATAAAATAGCTTTTCTAAATTGCCATACAAAATATGGTCTAAGATTAAGGCAAAGATTCTAAATGTTGAAGATACTCTTTTGCCTGTTCTAGCAATTCATTAAATGAATATTTTGATGTTTTTCCAAAAGTTTTGTTCCCTTTTGGATGTTCTACACTAACTCCTTTATATTCTTTTTTTATACCCGACTTTAATTTCTTTGTGAACCTTTTGACATAAATATATTTTGGTAAACCCGAGTTTATTGGATCTTTACATTTCCTTTTTGTTTTTTGTCTTACTCCTTTTTTTGCTTTAGACCAAATCTCTCTTTTTTCAGGACTAGTAAGTAATTTTTTAATCGACTTACTTCTCTTCTCACATGTTTCTTTACTGTGTTTTGTAAAAGTACCGCCTTTTTGTAAATTATACCCATTTGGTGATAAAGTATTATACATTTTAATATAAAACTCTTCAAATAAGTCTAATTTGTCTATATCAACTTTCATGAGTTGTGTAACAATCATATTTTCGTGACCATATTTTAAGATAGCGTGTCCTAGGAAAACAGAACCCTTTTTATTTCCCCTCTTTGCAGTACTAATATGTTCTCTCCATCTAACATGAATTCCTTTTTTTTCCTTAAAACTTTTTCCATTACGTCTTCGATTCAAAAATTCAACAACTTGTCCAATGTAAATTTTTCCTTTTGGACTTTGAATCTTATATATAAATCCCTTTTCCTTCTCACAACTCATATTAACATTCTATACAGAGATGTCTTTATAAATATTTAACTAAAAAAACAAAGTAATTCTGCCAATAACATCATCATTTAATTTAGATAATTCGCCTAAACTATGGGTTGTTGCTTTTATGAAATTTTGTTTTGTTCCCCAGTTAATACATAAATTCACAGCATCTTCTACTTTTAGAATATTGGTGTGTATATCCAATAATGGGCCTATATAGTATTTTTTTGTAGGAAAAATTGGATATATATGTTTTTTTAAAATTTGTAATAAATTATTTGGTTTTAATCCATATTGAATACACATAAAAAACATTTTTAAGAAAAATGTTTTACAATGATAGTTATGTGTTAATATAAATTTTTCTATGAAAGTCTCATTATTTGGATCACAACCTTTTTTAAGAAAGAAACGCAACATTCTTATAGTCATTTTTTCTTTGTAAGCCAACCTTTCTTTCAATGAGAACCAAGTATTTCTTTCTATAGTTTGACTTACAACTTGTGGCCAATAATAGTTAACATAATAAGTGTATCTATAAAAATGAGATATGTGATCAAATGCTGTCCCTTGTAATCTATAATCCAATGTGTAATCTCCTGCTTTATTATATTTACTATTGTAAAGTTTACCATTATCAAATATAATAGGTAAAGCATTTTGAATTAATCTTTTATGATTTTGATCATCCTTTCTTACCATTGCTTTTACAGCTTTCACATCTAAAGCTCGTATTCTTCCATAAAAATGTCTTTTATGTATTAATATTTTTTGAGTATAACATGACCATTTTCTGAATATTTTACTAACTAAATTTATTTTACATTTTTTCTCAAAAACTACTATTCTTAATGGATTCATTTTCAATAATAACTTGAATATATAACATTATTTCTATTTTTTTAACCTTTGTTTTTGATAATTATTTCTAAATACATTTGTTGCTTTTTTCAATGTAATAGGGTTTTTAAATTTTGCGTTTTGTTTGAAAGCTTCATATTTATAATTATCAGAAAACTTTTCTTTTTTTGATTTACTTTGTTTTAAAAGCAAAACACTAAGTCCTATTATAGTCAATAATACAAAAAATATTATAGAAAAAAAACCAATATACGTTGCTTTATCAATTGTTATTAATACCATTATTATATAGATTTATTTTTTAAGCTTAATGATTTAAAACCAAAAATAATATTGTTAATATTTTAATAATGGTAAAAACAAAAAAAAGAAATTATATTAAAAACAAAAATATAACAAAAAAGAAAGATTGTGGATGCAAATATGGTGGTACAAAAACAAATATGGGACCTCCAGCACCAAAATATCCGCCCAAAAAATTAGCAAGACTACCAGACTTACAATCTTCAGAAGAATATTTTCAACAAGTAACTGGACATAATAAAGATGTAGTAGATGCTTTATTAGAAATTTCAAAAACTAATAAGCCAAAAACTAATAAGCCAAAAACACCAATTAAAAGGGTTTATAAAACAAAAAAAGATTTAAAAAATGAATTTAAAACCGTTACATTTAAATCTCCTAAATATAAACCTTCTGAAGAAACCATAAATAAATTTCAAATGCCAGAAGATGATAATACTAAATTAATTGGTGGACTTGAACCATTTATTCAAGTCGAAGAAGAGATAAACAGTCCTCAGATTATAATTATTCATAATGATGATGAACATGATCAAAGAAAATTATTCGACTTGTTAATGGGATTTACTGGAATGATTGCCATTAGTGCAACTGCAATTGCTTATAGCATTATAAATTTTGGAAGGCAATAGTTTAAGAATTATCCTTTCTACAAGACATTACATGTTCTTCATTCATTGCTTTGTAAATATATAAAATCAAAGAATCATCATTATCAAATCCCTTTCTTATTTGTTCAACCAATTCATTCGGATGTGTTGGCATTTTTAAATCTTCACGAATTTCTCCATTAGAATCCATTAATGATAAATAATTCTCATCAGATATATCAAGTAATGAATATTCTGTTTTAAAAACATTTGGTACAGTTGTACTATGCGAAGATGGTACAATATCTTCAAGTTTTTTACCAGTAAAAATATCTATTGCTACAAAATTACACTTTGCATGACCATGTTTTCCAGTTTTTGAAGTTGAAATCGATACTACTTTACATGGTCTTCCTTTTATACAAATATATCCTCCTTTTTTTATTTGACCAGCTTCCATTGGAATCGTTTCAGATGCTCCGGCATCTACAGAATCAAATGTTTCTTCAGAATACATTATTAGAAATATATTATTGAATTATATTTAAGTAATAATAAATTATAAATAATAATGTATATAATCAAAATTTCTGTTATTGCTACAATGTGTATGGGCTTTGTACAAAATTCATATTATCCAAAAAAAACGTTAATTAGTCCTATATATTCAACAAAAAAAGATATATTTTCTGGTAAAATTTATGTTGGAGAAGATGAGCCAATAGATAAAATAAATAATGTTTTAGGAAAACTCAAGGATGTTGTCAAAAAAGAAATAGATAAAATATTAAATCCAAATCCTGATTATATTCCAATTCCAATTCCAATTCCAATTCCAATTCCAGAAAAAGACAATTTAAATTCAAAAAAATGATTAATTGATTTTTATAAACAAAATACAATCAAATATGCCTAAAATTGCAAATTCAATCTTTGAAAGTGTTCCATTTTGCCGGACAGAATCAGAATATACTGAAATGGCATTAAAAAATATAATTTTACCAATAACACAATTTGGTGAAAATAATCTTGGTGTAAATGATATTGATATTGCTCTTGGAGATACTTTTACATCAAATATGAAAAGTCACAAAGAAAAAAAATTACCAATGGCAATTCCAATATATAATCATAACTGCAATATTCAAAATGCAATACCAATTCTGGATGGACAAAGATTATGTGAATACTTATTTTCATAGAATGTAAAAGTTGTGTATTTTTTGATAAAAATATAATATATAAAAATTCATGTATAATCCTAATAATATTGTTATTGGCGGAGCAGTTTTGTTTATTATTGCATATGCTTTTTTTATTATTAGAAGGATGTATAAAAGGAGAATTAATTATTTAGAAGAAGAAATTATTGAATTAAAAAAATGTGTTGAAGAATTTACAGAAAGCGCAGAATATGAAAAAGAAAATTATAATTTAAGAAATTCAGTCGTTTTAGAAATTCCAAAACATTTTGATGTAATGTCAAATACAACCAATGATGTTGAAGATGTTACAGATTCTGTACCTGTAAAACATTCTGAATTTTCACCTCTTGATATTGATGAACCAATCGTATATTTACACGAAAGCAAAAATAATAATCAAGAGGCTGTAGAAGTTATTGAATCACAAGAAGAAATACAATTACAAGAACAAGAACAAGAATCTGAACAAGAATCTGAACAAGAATCTGAACAAGAACAAGAATCTGAACAAGAACAAGAATCTGAACAAGAATTAGATCAACAAATTATAGAAGTCAAAGAAGATACAAAAGATGTAGAATCACAAGAAGATTCATATGAAAAGGTTAAATTGTTAAAAGATGATATTGACTCAATGACAATAGCACAATTGAAAAAAACATTAACTGAATATGGCAAAACTTTTTCAAACAACATGCGAAAGAAAGAACTTCGTGAATTAGTAATATCTTTATGAGATTAAGTACAAAACAATAATATATAATTAGTTGAATCTCAAATGAGAAATAATATTGTAAAAAAGATACCAACCAGAGCGGGTGGTATAATATTTGATAACAATAAAACGCATATTGTTTTGGTTTTGAACAAAGATTCTTATTATAAAAAAGAATACAAATGGGGTCTTCCTAAAGGTCATTTATTTGAATATGAAAGAAGATTTCCGTATTTAGGTGCTCAAAGAGAAATTTGGGAAGAAACTGGTATATATTTTCCTATAAAACAAGATTATTTTTCAATATCTATATATGATACATTATATTATGTATTAGTATTGAATAGAGAATTTAATCCAAGTTTTACACCAAATGATACGGACGAAATTATTTTAGTAAGATGGATTCCAATATCAACATTACCAACATTAAATGTTAATAGAACTTTGGCAAAACTAATAAAAAAATGGAGAAATATTTTTCCAACACATATTGCTTCTTGTAAAAATGATTAAGTATTACTTATAATAATTAATTATAGATAATAAATATGACTAAAATTACTCTTGAATCCGGAGGAATTTCAGTGTGTATTAATAATTCTAATCTGGAAGAAGATGATATTGAATCAATTGGTTTTGCGTTTCTTGGAAAAATTGCAGAAGAAGCTCTCAATAAAATAAATAATAAAAGAAAACTTAATAAATTAGTAAGTGAAGATTTAAATAATTCTGAAAAAGAAGAATCTGAAGAATCTGAATCTGAAGATGAGGAAGAAGATGAAGAATATGAAGAAGAAGATGATGAAGAAGATGATGAAGAAGATGAAGATGAGGAAGAAGAAGATGATGAAGAAGATTCTGAAGAAGATAATCAAAATGAAGATAGTGAAGAAGATTTTAAGAAATCAAATAAAGAGTCAAATAAATCTAATAAGAAACATAATAATAGTGTTCAATGTTTAAAGTATATTAGAAATAATAAAAAAGATGAACTAATAAAATTTGTAAATAAAATCAATGGAAAAATTAGTATTAAGGGTACAACTAAAGAACAAAGGAATTGGGTATATCAAATATTTTCAGAAATAGAAAATATAAGTACATGGTCTTTCTATGGTAAAAATGGAAGAGTTATGGTAATCGATTCTTCAAATAAAAATTAAAAAAATGATGTAAAGTCTAATTTTATTTATTAATAACAATATGGATGAGCCTATTATGACTAAGTATGAGTATACACGAATTCGCGGTATTCGCATACAACAATTAATTGATGGCATGCAACCATTTGTTGATTATGAAAAAGATGAACCGGAAGCAAATATATTCATGAGAGAGCTGAAAGACAAAAAAATTCCATTAAAAATAACTCGTCCATGTGGTTATAACAAAACAGTAGATATTCCTGTTTCAGATATGAATGTTGAAAGATTCATTAATTAAAAAAATGGTTTAATAGAAAATAATATTAATAGTCATGAATTGTTTTAATTGTTTTAGAAAAGATAATTTAAAAGATTTAGAAGAATTAGAAGAATTAAAAAAACGAAACGAAATATTAGAAAAAGAATTAAAAATTGTAAGAAACAAATTCAGAGGAGTTGATAAAGCTTTAATGTTAGAAAATAAAATATTAAAAGAAAAATTAGACAACTCACAAAAAGAGTGGGTTGATCATATTGATACATTTGTTGAAAAGTGGTATGAAGAAAATAAGGACAATATTGATATAGGAGTTGTAAATTTAGGTTTATTTAAGATAGATATTTTACCAGATTATATAGAAAAGCATTTATATAAAAAGATTTTGAAAATATTATATTCTTATTTGACAACAACTCTGGCACCGTCTTCATAAAATTTAATTTATATGTTTAAAGCAAAAGAGCTTGTAGCTGGACGATTTTTTGGAGGACGACCTCTTCTCTTTTTAACTGGTATTTCAGCATTTATCTTAACTTCGCGTGTAGAATCTGGACTAATTTTTTCGGGTTCAGGAATTGATACTACTGGTGATGGTTCTTCACGAAATTCCTTAATTTGATTTAATATACGTTCGACATCTTGATCCTTTGGTCCGGACATTTCTTGACTGTCTGGTGGAGGTGGTGCATCTGGTACAAAACTTGGTTGTGGTGGTATGAATGTTGGATGCGCTGGATTACTATGGTTTAACATATCATCAAGAACGTGACCTAAACCTGGATTATTTTGTGTTGATTCTGAAACAGCCGCCGATGCAAATTGTCTTGCAAGATCTGGATTATTTTTCAGAATATCTTCCATTTGAGGAGATGCCGATTTAAATAAATTATTTGTCATATGAAACATAACCGCAGAACCTCCAAGCATCATAAGAAGTTTTAATTCAGGTGCAATCTTAGTCTTTGCTTTATATTTTTCATGTAATTCTTCAAATACATCATCATAGTCATTTAAATTTTCATGTAATGATTCAGACCATCCTTCAAGTTTTATATCAAATGGATCAAATTTAGTATTTAGAAATTCTACTCCGGAAGCAAATGCCATCATTGTTTTTCTTTGAAATTTTATACTATTTTCAAGATCTCGCTGATTCTTTAATCTGGAATATTCTTCCTTCATTTCATCTAGTGAAGACGATGAACTATAATGCTTTGATAAAGGTATTCCTCTTGATTCAAGTCTTTTTAATTTGAATAATAATTCTTGTCTTTCAGGACCATCATTTATTGATATTCTTGATGGAGTTGGTATACTAAATCCACTATTAAAGTTTAATGGTTGTGATGGAGACTTATCTTCAGAACGTATCGCATTTATTTTGAAATCTAGATCATCTTCTTCTTTTTTTACAATAGTTGGTGGAGAATCAACTTTTAAACTAACATCGGGAATTTCCATAGAATTTTCAGTTTGTTGATTTGGATTTGGTGATGCTCTTGATTTATTTGGATCTACAAGTAAATCTAAATCCTCAATACCATCATTTAATTGTTGACCACTATCAACAGGAGCATCTATATTTTCTCTTTCAATAGTAACACTTGGAGAATTAAAAGAATCAATATTAACTTCTGTGACATTCATCTTTATGATTTATTTAGCGGAATTAGTTTATACAAGTTTGTCGCAGTACGCAAAAGCTTGAATTATAACATCTGATAAATCATCCTTTTTTTTCGATTTTAACCAAGATTCTTGAATTAAAGGGTCTGGATTATATTTTTCAAATAATTTAGTAACAACATCTACTGAAAAAGCCTTGGTTTCTTTATATCCTTTTGGCATTTTTTCAATCCAACCAATTGATTTACAAAAATGCATTTTTCGAGATGCTGATATACATTTTACATCATGTTTACAACCTTTTAGTAAACAAAAATATGTAAAAACAATCATTTGCATTGATTTCATTTGTGGGTTTTTCATACATGGCTGGTTTTCTATTATTATTGCGTCACATTCTAAAGGACAAAATATTGAATCAAAATGTTTTGCAACATTATTAACAGTAGTTTGAAGATCAATAGTACTAATTTTCTTTATTTTTTTAGCGCGCAATTCTGATTTTATCAAATTTTGTAATTCTTTTTTATTTGTTTTTTCAGGAATATTTATACCTAAAACTAATAAACATTCTTTTAGTTGTGTTTTTGTCCATTTCATATATTCAATATATACGTAGTTCAAATCATTATATGAATGATTAATATTCACATTGTTCCATTTAATAATTTTCCAATCTAAATTTGGTTTTATACTATTAATTTCTATTAAAACATAACTTAAATTTTTAATACCAACATCTATTGATAATATTCTCATAAATAGTTTTATATTTCTATTAAATAGTTATGTATTGATAATAAATCCAATTTATTAAGTAAATTTAATGTCTGAAATCAAACCTTTGATTATTGGAACTGGCAGTTTCGGTTCTGCAATGGCAATTGTTTTAGGAAAATCACTACCAAATACACAAATTATTATATGGGGGAGGCGTTTAGAAATAGTAGAAGATATTAACAATAATCGTAAAAATAGTGAATACTTGCCTCCAAATTCTTTGAAATTTCCAGATAATATAATTGCTACAAATAATCTTCAAGAATCAATAAAAATTAGTAATATTATATTCATAGCAATACCAAGTATATTTTTGGAAAAAATTTTATATTCAATCGATTTGAATTTAAACAATAAAATTCTTATAAGTCTTGTAAAAGGTATCTTTATAAAAGACAATAAAGAAATATATACAGTTTGTGAATTGCTAAATAATCGTTTTCCTAAATGCGATTGTTGTGTTTTATCAGGACCAAATATATATAGTGATTTAGCAAGAGGAAAATTTGCAGAAGCTACAATTGGTTCATATAATTTAGATATAGGCAATAAAGTTAAAAACTTATTTACAAAACATTCAAATTTTAAAACAAATGTAACATTTGATAGATTTGGTGTAGAATATGCTGGATTATTAAAAAATATAATATCTCTTGGTTGTGGATTTATTGATTATATTGGTAATGTAAATGCAAGAGCTGCATTAATACGACAAGGTATACATGAAATGTATAATTTTACTTGTACATTAAAAATACCTTTACCATCTAAGAAAACCTTTTTCGAAGATGCTTGTGGAATAGGTGACCTTATACTTACTACACATTATGGCAGAGGATTTATTCTTGCAAAAGAATTTCTTAAAGAATCTAATATACAAAAAGAAAAAGACTGTGCGCAAATATGGCAAGAAGTTGAATCTATTCTTTTCAATAATATGAAAATACCTGATATACATAATTGTTTGATTATTGGTCAAAATATAGAAAATAGAGGATTGACTTCTGTTTTTCCAATATTAAATGCTATATATACTATTGCATGGAAAAAAGAAGATCCTAATATACTTTTAGATATTCTTTTAGAAAATTGATGATTACAAAAAAAATATAAGTAAATGAAACTATTAAAAAATATACAATGACTGATACAAGTGTTGAAAGTATTCCTGAAACAAACGTTGATACAAAGGTTGATACAAACGTTGATACAAACGTTGATACAAAGGTTGATACAAACGTTGAAACATTTGCTTTTTCTGCAGATATTAATCAATTGCTATCTCTTATTATCAATACCTTTTATTCAAATAAAGAAATTTTTTTAAGAGAGCTTATATCTAATTCATCTGATGCATTAGATAAAATTCGTTATCAATCTTTAACAGATTCGTGTGTTCTTGAATCTGATTCAAAAATGGAGATCCATATTATTCCGGATAAAGCAAACAAGACTCTAACAATTAGTGATACTGGTATTGGAATGACTAAATCGGATTTAGTAAACAATCTTGGTACAATTGCGAAATCTGGTACAAAATCTTTTATGGAAGCTTTGTCTGCTGGTGCAGATATATCTATGATTGGTCAATTTGGTGTTGGATTTTATGCTGCTTATTTAGTAGCAAACAATGTTAAAGTTACATCAAAAAATAATGACGATGAACAATATACTTGGGAATCAACTGCGGGTGGTTCATTTAGTGTTGTAAAAGATTCTCCAGAATCCAAAAAAATTGGTCGTGGAACTAGTATTGTACTAAGTTTGAAAGAGGATATGTATGAATTTTTAGAAGAAGGTGTTCTAAAACAGCTGATTAAAAAACATTCTGAATTTGTTGATTTTCCTATTAAATTATATGTTGAAAAGACTATTGAAAAGGAAGTAACTGATGATGAAGAAGATGAAGAAGATGAAGAAAACGATGATAATGATGCTCCAAAAGTAGAAGATGTAAATGAAGAAGAAACCAAAAAGGAGAAAAAAACAAAGAAGATTAAAGAAGTTACAAATGAATGGGAACATATAAATAGTCAGAAACCAATATGGATGAGAAAAGCTGACGAAGTAACAAATGAAGAATATACTGCATTTTATAAATCTATTTCAAATGATTGGGAAGAACATTCTGCCTTAAAACATTTTTCTGTAGAAGGACAGCTTGAATTTCGTTCAGTGCTTTTTGTTCCCAAAAGAGCTCCATTTGATATGTTTAATGGAGGGGCAAACAAAAAATTCAATAAGATTAAATTGTATGTTCGTCGTGTATTTATATTAGATAATTGTGAAGAATTAATGCCAGAATGGCTTGGATTTATTCATGGTATTGTTGATTCGGAAGATCTTCCATTGAATATATCAAGGGAAACTCTTCAACAAAATAAAATTTTAAAAGTTATTCGTAAAAATTTGATAAAGAAATCTTTGGAATTGATTAGTGAAATTTCAGAAGATGATGAAAAATATAAGAAATTTTATGAAGCATTTTCTAAAAATATTAAATTAGGTGTACACGAAGATTCGACAAATCGTTCAAAAATTGCAAAACTTCTAAGATATTATACAACAAAATCGGGTGATGTAAATACATCTTTGGATGATTATGTAGGTCGAATGGTAGAAAATCAGCCAGGTATATATTATATTACTGGTGAGTCAAAAAAGTCTGTTGAAAGTTCTCCATTTATTGAAAAGTTAAAGAAGAAGGATTATGAGGTAATTTACATGACAGACCCAATGGATGAATATTGTGTTCAACAACTAAAAGAATTTGAGGGTAAAAAGTTGATTAACGTCACAAAGGAGAGTCTAAAGATGGATGATTCTGAAGAAGAGAAAAAGGAATTAGAAGAATTTACAAAATCTAATGAAAAATTGTGTAAATTAGTAAAAGAAGTATTGGGAGACAATATTGAAAAGGCTGTAGTTAGCAATAGATTGTCTGAATCTCCTTGTATTCTTGTAACTAGTGAATATGGATGGACTGCTAATATGGAAAGAATCATGAAGGCACAGGCTTTACAAGGTAATCATAATAATTTTATGTCTTCCAAAAAGACAATGGAAATAAATCATAATAATCCAATCATATCTTGTTTGAGGAAGAAAGTAGAGCAAGATGATACTGATAAAACAGTAAAAGATTTAATATGGTTATTGTATGACACTTCACTATTGACTTCCGGTTTTAGTTTAGATGAACCAAGTACTTTTGCGAGTAGAATTCATCGTTTAATTAAGTTAGGGCTATCTATTGATGAAGATGAAATTGATTCTGATGATGAAGTTGAAGATTTACCACCACTGGAGGATAACAATGAAGTAGAAGATTCTACTATGGAACAAGTAGATTAAACAATTTAGTTATACTATTATGCATACTAAAATTTTTAAATAAAATTGTATTAATGTTATGCAATTTATTTCAAATTTAATACAATCAAAACAACTGATTAATACTTGTAAAATGTGTATTGAAAATAGAATGTTTCAAACGGCAAATACAATTATTAATTCAATTGTTTACAATATATTGAATATTAGTAATTTACCAAAAGAACTTATAAGTATTGCTAATAAAAATAAAAATAGTTATATTATTTTTGTTGAAAGTAATGGTAATGGTCATGTAACACAAATGAAAAATATTATTTCAAAATTAAAACACAAATATAAATGTGTTGGAATTGTTATTGGTAGAGAAAAAAAAATAGCTACTGATTTTGCAAAAAATAATAAAATTCCAATATTAAACCTATATGAACCAAAATATGTTTCTAATAAAAATACAGATATTTTAGTGCATGAAACAATTATGTGTTTACTTGATTATAGTACTTATTTTTACAAAAAAGTTTCTGATTTTGTTACAAGTAAATGTCCTGAATTTATTATAAATCTACATTTACCTATCAAACTTATATGTGGATTATCAATTAATGTTTTCAATATAAGTACACAAAATCGTATTAACTTTGATAAATATTATAATAAAATAGTTTCTGAAAAAAAATATAGTAAATTCAATATTAATTCTGTAATATTTTCGTGTTATATGGTGGATAATTTCAATTTTAAACCTCATAAAATTGCTATAGATTGTGTGAATAATAAACATATAAAAACAATTCCACCATTAATAAAAATAGAAAAAAGACAAATATCAAAAAACAATATATGCGAAAAGTTTATAATTTGTTATTTTAATATTTCACAAAATATTTATTTATACAATTTAATTGGTAAATTTAAGAATATAAAATTTTATGTTTTTATAGAAAAAAAACCTGATTTTGTTGTTTCATCAAATATAGAATTTAAAGAATTAGGAAAAGATTTTAGTATTTTACGTAAAAAATCAATTGGTGTTATTACATCTTGTGGAGTAGAAACAATATATGAAAATTTCCAATTATGTTTACCAATGTTATGTATTCCATCTAATGTAGAGCAGTTATTCAATGCATATGACCATAATGAAAAAGTACCAGGTTTTAAGTGGACTTTTAAGATAACAAAAAATGATATAAATTGGTTAATAAATTTCAAATATAGCAAAGATTATTGGGAAAAACATAATAATTTTACTAAATTTTTGAATAAAGACGATTTATTGGAAAAATATATAAATGAAAAACTTTCAAAAAAATTATGAAATAACACATTCCCAATGACTATTATCTAATTCAGGCTCTGGCTCACAATTATTTTCGTTGCTATTACAACAATCATCACAATGCGTTGGTTCTGCAAATGGATCATTAATATTAATCCAATTAATTTGAGTTGTAGTACCAGAATTTAACAAAATTTCGTCACTAATTCTGAGTGTAATTAAATATCCATATTCATAATTCTTTGGCTTACGTCTAAATATTTTGATAGCAGTTAATTCATC
>MDSZ01042489.1_pt1 | contig 16042 bp, 25 predicted proteins | sample 811201 | NCBI WGS metagenome assembly MDSZ01 (sample SAMN05326647, study PRJNA326480) | marine metagenome | isolation source: seawater | place: Indian Ocean: North | collected 2010
ACCACAAACCAATTTTGGTCACACCAATAAAAGACTCAGGATATTACATACTTGCAGACGGTTGGCACAGGGTACAGGCCGCAAAGAAGAAAAAACAAAAAACAATTAACGCTTTACAAGTGCCTGTAAGGGTTGGACTGACCATGGCAAAAGTCAATAAGATTTTGAGAGACATAGATAAAGAATACAATTATAAACTAGATACCAGCAGTATAGTTGGCCACTGGGCAGTAATGCAGGCAATGATACATGAATAATGATTTTAAGAAAAAAATTTTTGCTGGGAATAATCGTGAATGGTCCTACGCTGTAGAACGTGAACCTAAAAATAGAATCTTATATATCATAGGTTGTAGCTGGTGGACCAATCAGGATCTTGGAAGATTATTGGAAAAGGACTACGCAGAGTATTTCATAGTTAATAAATCAATCGATGGTCTTAGTAACACCAACATGATCAGCATATTGAAAAATGATCTTCAATTTTTTAAAACAATCAAGAATCCATTCATTCCAATAAAATTTATTGTAAACTTCTCAGAGCTTGGAAGAAACAAAAAAGAATTTTGGTTGGTAAACCCAAAAGATTATGATAACAGTATTGATTTTTTCCGAGCCACCTTGGATCTTCAATACCAAGAAGTAAAAGAACTTCTTAAGGATCACGAATCTTACATCACCACAAGTTTTGTACCAAACCATTTTAATAACAACAAACGCCTTTTGGATTTTTGCCAGCCTACAAAGGAGCCATACAAACTCGATGGTTATTCTTATAGCGTTGGCACTTATCAATTTTTTGATGATAACCAAAAGGTTTTCAAGTTCGATAAATTCAAAGAAGCACAAATACTGGAAACTTCACGTAGATGCCTCTTCAACCATAAACACGTGAACAGCACCTTGCATCCAACAGGGGTTGAACCTTACTCTAGATTTTTTGAATATATTCGTGTATAATGAAGTATGAAAGAACTTTGGGTAGAAAAATATAGACCAAGCACACTAAAAGACTATGTGGTAAGAGATGAGGCACAACGTAATCAGATTGCGGCCTGGATTAAAGAAGGGGCAGTTCCACATTTATTATTTTCAGGTGCACCAGGTGTAGGCAAGACTACACTTGCAAAAATATTATTCAATGAACTAAAAGTTGATGGCTATGACATACTAGAAATAAATGCTTCAAGAGAAAACAGTGTTGATACTGTGAGAGAAAAGATTATAAATTTTGTGCAAATAATGCCTTTTGGTGCTTTTAAATATGTTTTGCTTGATGAAGCAGATTATATAACACCTAATGGACAAGCGGCACTTCGTGGTGTTATGGAAACGTATCACACATCAGCAAGATTTATTTTGACTTGCAACTACCCAAACAGAGTCATACCGGCACTCCATTCAAGGTGCCAAGGCTTTCATATTGAAACAATAGACAAGAATGAATTCACAGCTAGAGTGGCAACAATATTGATTGAAGAAAAGATTGAACAAGACATAGACACACTTGACACATACGTTAAGGCCACTTATCCGGATCTTAGAAAATGCATCAACATGGTGCAGATGAACACAAGGGATGGCAAACTTGTTCCACCAGCAAAAGGTGATTCGCATCAACAGGACTACAGATTAAAGATGGTCGAGCTTTTCAAAGCTGGAAAAATTAATGAAGCTAGGAAACTTGTGTGTGCCCAAGCAAGACCAGAAGAGTGTGAAGAAATATACAGATGGCTGTATGACAATCTAGACATCATATCCAAAGACGAAGACGCCCAAGACAAAGCAGTGTTGATAATAAAGCAAGGACTAGTAGATCATTCATTTGTTGCTGATCCAGAAATCAATTTAGCATCTGTAATGATTAAACTAGCAAGACTGCAATGAAGATTAGATATTACAAAGACATAGACGGCTGGCGTTGGACCGGCTTCGTCCTTGCGATGATAGGAGCGTTCATACTTTCAAACGCAAACGTCGAAACACAATGGATGGGTTGGGCCATAGCAACGTGCAGTTGCTCTATATGGATATACATGGGAATCAAAGATAAGGACACGCCCAGGGCTTTAATGGAGCTGATGTATCTGCTTTTGGCCGTGAGGGCAATCTGGAACTGGCTGTAATGGGAAGTAAACATAAAAAGAAAAGGTATTTGATTGTCCGCTACACTAAAAAACCTGACGGAAAGTTCGATGAGTTGGTTGAGCTTACAAAAAAGAAAATTGGAGCAGGCAAAATGACCGAATCTGCGGTGGTGTTGGATTTACATAATAAAGAAATATTAAAAATGTCTTTGGATGGCGCACCAAAAGACTTGACCTATCAACAAGTTTTTGATCACTATAAAAAATTTTATTCAGACGCTATAGAACAGTTTCTCAAATAAAATTACTGTATCTGTATCTCAGCATTGCCAAACGTTTTGCTTTCCATACCTTGGCCAATACTCTTCTTCTCCTCCTGTCCTTTTGTTTCCTGATCTTTAGCCAGTTTTGATTCAACATATATAACTTCACTCTTTTGTCGTAAACTCGTTTTTTCTTCATCATTCTCCATAGTTTCCTGTGGAATAAAGGTCGCATTTGTAGGCTTCTGTAAAAACGCATATGATTCCTTGTTGGTTATTTTGTGATTGATTGTGTCTGTGTTTCGAGACATTTGATAAAAGTATTTACAGGGTAGATATGATAGTAATATATGCATAATTTCGTTAGTTGTTATTACAGCTAAATATAATCATGCATGATGTATTAGACATAATCCGTAATGTACAGTCGCTATACGCTATTTCACCTAGTCTAGGAATACTTAAAGACTTTGAAAGAGTTATGGATGAGCTTGACATTTACGTTTTTAAAAATTGGGAGAATGGAGAATTACTAGAAGGTCCTATCGATTCAAGACATTTTGTAACTTGTTCTTTTATGTGGCCCGAAGAGGAAATGCCAGATCCAAGTGGTGGCAAAAGATTACTGGATAGAGGCTGTAAAGTCACATACAAAAAAGATGTCTTATTCAAGCCAAGACCAATCAAAGGCCCAGAAGATTATAGGCCAGGCACTACAAAAGGAAAAATTGACGGGCATGACATTTGGGTAGTGGAAATAAAAATGCCAAAAGAATTAATTGGAAATTTCAAACATAGCACAGGTTCAGCAGATGAACCAGAAGACAATAACAATGAAAATTAATGAAGGACTAAAAGCCGGCGACCTAGAAGGTATCGTATCAAACAAATTCACTGTTGATCAATACAAATCTAAGATGGGAGAAGACAAAGATATTTGTGTTCTCTGTTTCACAGTTGAGTCCCAACAGGCCGCAAGAGATTTGGAATCTTTTGCTGAAAAAGGATATAAAAATATCCTTGATGCAGACGCAACTCCTGGCACATTAGAAGACGGAAAATATAAAGTGTTTATTGAGTTTCCTAGAGATGACAAATTGTCTAGCACTATAACAGAATTTTTAAGTGATCTGAAAAAACTTACAAATATCGAAAACTTTCAATTCACTTATCATAAAGATATAGTACCAGTTGATGCAATAGGAGAAAATCTAAACACTCTTCCAAACAGTGCTGAAAGCTACATGCAAAAAGTAAAAAGTATGAGAGTTGGTGAGACAAGAAACTTTTTTGACAAATTCAACATGATGGAGATGAAACTAGAAGACAACATCATGAGTATCAAAAAAGATGGACAAAAAGAAACTTTATCATTTGAGATACACGACTTTGGAAACACAAATAGAATTATCAAAGAAACAAAAGCATTCCTTATTGACTCACAGTCAATGGCAGAGGTTATGCATCTTACAAAATATTTTGGACCTTACAATATTACCAAAACAAATGAAAACAAATTCATTTTTAGCAAGGCTGGAGAGTCTGCGGTAGTAAGTAAGTACAAATGGTAAGACTATCAAAGAACTTTTCGCTTCAAGAATATACTAAAAGCCAAACTGCTGTCAGGCAAGGCATAGACAATAATCCTAGCGAGGAACATCTTACAAAAGCAAAAGCATTGTTTGAAAATGTAATTCAACCAGTAAGAGACAAATTCGGTGTCACAGTTATAAATTCTGGATATCGGGGACCGCAATTGAATATGGCAGTTGGCGGATCTTCCAATTCACAGCATTGCAAAGGCGAAGCTGTTGATATAGAATGTCCTGGAGTTGCAAACTATGACGTGGCAAAATGGATCCAAGACAACGCAGATTTTGATCAGCTCATACTAGAATTCTACACACCTGGCATACCTGACTCAGGCTGGGTACACGTGTCATACGTTGGTGCCAACAACAGAGCAAATGTTCTCACAGCAATGAAAGAGAATGGCAAAACTGTTTACAAGCCAGGTCTTATTCAATAAATACGTATATAATGTTTGGACAAATTAAAATGGTAATGACCATTGTGATGGTCGCAGGTTTGGCTGGAGCAGGTATGTATGTTATGAAACTGCGGGCCGACAATGCTATCTTGAAGGCAAATCAAATAAAACTTGAACAAGGTATAGAAGAACAAAAGAAAGTGCTTGAGCAACAAGCAAATGATTTCAAAGCAATCATGGAAAGCAATAAAAAACTGACCAAGTTGGTGCAAACTTTCAAACAAGATCTAGATGATCTAGATAAAAGATTCAACAAGAAGAAAAGAGATGTAGGAAAATTGGCCATTCAAAGACCAGAATCAATCGAACGTATATTCAACAAAGGTGCCAAAAATGCCGCTAGATGTATTGAGTTGGCATCAGGTGCCGAACACACGGAAGACGAACTAAAAGCAACTAAAAAATCTCAAATCAATCCGGAGTGCCCTGCCCTAGCAAATCCAAACTATGTGCATTATGAATAAAATTTTTATTTTTATATTTTCAGTATTTTTATTAACTGGCTGTTCAATTGGTGGAGAAAAGAAAATAAAATTATTTTCAGTTGAGAAACCAAGAGAAAAATTAGACTATCCTATGCCAACTCCGTTGCAATTAGAACAAGTCAAATGGATAATAATCACCAGTGCTAATGCAGAAGAAGTATTCAAGAAACTTGAGGAGGCTGGTATAGATCCAGTCTTGTTTGGACTAACCGACAAGGATTTTGAAATACTAGCCAAAAACTTTGCCCAAATAAGAGCAAAACTACAAGAAACAAATAAGCTATTAGAGGAATACAAAAAATATTATGAAAGTAAATAAATACGCATATTATAAAAAAGGAAAAAAATTATGGAACTATTAATATCATTAGCGATGAAATTTTGGCAATGGAGTTTACTGATTGCTGTTGTCATTGTTGGAGCAATTATAAACTACGCAGACAAAAGAAAAAAAGTAAAATTAAAATTCAGTTACAATGAACTGCCTCATCTTCAACCATTAAAAATATCTACCAAAGGTAAAGGGTTTTGGAAAGGAATAGTAATGTGGTTATTGTCAACTAGAAATTGGGAGATAACAAAAGATTGGCACTTTAACATGGATGGCACTGACTACGTGATCCCAGCTGGCTTTTCTTTCGATGGTGCAAGTATTCCAAAATTTTTAAGAACATTTTTCTCTCCAGTAGGAGTATTATTGGTTGGAGGACTTGTTCATGACTATGCATACAAGTATCAAACATTATTAAGAAAAAATAAAAAAGAAACAATGGGAATAATTAGTCAGGCCCGAGCGGATCAAATTTTTAGAGATATTAATATAAATGTAAATGGATTTTATGTAATGAATTATCTATCATATTATTCTTTAAGGATAGGCGGCTTTGTAGCATGGAACGGCCATAGAAAAAGAAATAGCAAGATACCAGGAATAAAATAATGGCAGAACTTCAAGAAGACAAACTAGTGGTACCAGCTGATAAAAATTCAGCAAGTAAAAAAGTTAAACTTGAGTTAGAAGTGGATTCGAGTGCAAAAGATCTTGGGCCTAATCCTTACGCTAAATTGATACATCTAGCAAGAGCTGTTGATGCCTGGAGGATATTTCCGAGGTTATTTTTAACTGTATACATTGTGTTACTGTACAAATGTGTTATCTGGTATATGAACTTGGCGAGTCCAACAATGGAACAGTCTGGACTGATATCTATTGTTGTTGGTGCCGGCGCGGCATGGTTTGGTCTTTACACCGGATCTAGTAAAAAAATCAAATAGTATCTACATCCAATAATTAATTAAATGCAACTGTATAAACCATTTCAGTTTTTAAATGATGCTGAGTGCGATGAACTGATACAATACGCCAAAGACAATCGTCTGGTGCCTGGCAAAACTGCCAAGGATAAAAAGAGAAAAATAAGAAACAATAGAATAGTATGGTATCGAGATGCCCAGCATTGGCCGAGATGGATAGAAATGTTTAACAACATTGAACCTGTCATTGACTGGTTACAAACTCCGCAGATATCTTTTTACCAACCTGGCGAGTACTACGACTGGCACGTTGACACTTGGCCCGCAGATCGCACACACATAAGACACTTTACACTGACCTGCGAATTACAGAGTGCTCCGGACAGCCAATTACATTTACAAAATCATTCGTTTACTCCGCTGAAGAAAGGACAAGCAATAATCTTTTTACCAGGAGACAGGCATAAGGTTAGCACTCCATCGGATGGAGAAAGAATAAGTTTTACCATATGGGCAATGGCAAAAAATCTAAACAAAATAACCAAACATTGACAGAACAAAAATCTGTTATAAAATAGTACTAATGAAAGATTATTACAAAACTCTTGGTGTATCTCAAGATGCGACCAATGATGAGATAAAAAGAGCTTTTAAGAAAATTGCCAAAAAAGAACATCCAGATAGGGGTGGAAATGAATCTGTGTTTAAAGAAGCCAATGAAGCATATGATACGTTGAAAGATACAAATAAAAGGCAAGAATACGATGCTATGAGACGTTTTGGATCCAGCATGGGTGGACGTGGCAGTAATTTTAATTTTACAGGAAACTTTGATGAATTCTTTGGTGGAGACTTTTTTGATGAATTCATGTCGGGTGTGGGCGGTGGCCGAAGGAGTAGATTTAGGCAACGTCCAAGACAAAACAGAGATGTAAGATTGTCACTATCATTAAGCATAAAAGAGATCATGAGGCACAATGAAAGGACTCTTAGTTTCAGACTACCGTCCGGACGTGACGAGATTGTGCAGGTCAAGATACCTGCTGGTGTACAGAACGGTGTTACTTTTAGGTATAGCGGTATGGGTGATGACAGCGACAACACAGTTCCAAGAGGTAACCTTTTGATCAAGGTCAATGTGTTGGACTCAGATGGATTCACACGCAAAGGTAGTGACCTTTACACAGACAAAACAATAAACGCTTTCCAGGCCATGAGAGGAGTTGATATTGTTATAAGAGACCTCGAAGACAGAATTGTGAAAGTAAGAGTGCCAGCTGGCACACAACCTGGCAGTATCTTATCACTAAAGAACAAAGGAATGCCCGTCCATGAAAGTTTAAATATACGTGGCAATATGTATGTAAAAATTCATGTGTCAATACCAAAACTTAACCAAACACAATTAAATAAGATTAAAGATCTATGATGCAAATTTTTTTAAATCCTTATAAAACTTTACACACTAAAAGCACACCTTTTGATTTTAGCAATGATAGTATAATGCATTACCAAGACTTAGAAAAATTTGAATATGACTTTGCAAATTTTATGAAAAATTCAAAAGGAATAGGACTTGCCGCCAATCAAATCGGATTGACAAAAAGATTTTTTTGTATGGGCTACGAGTCATTTGACAAAATGCAAAAACCTGTTATAATGTGGAATCCGTCGATAGTTCGCGAAAGCAAAGAAATGACCGTGGACACTGAAGGATGTTTAAGTTTTCCTGGCGTATTTGTAAAAGTTTTACGACCAGAAAAAGTTTCGGTAAGATGGGAGAACTTGAAAGGAGAAACTCTTATGCAACATCTAGAAGGTTATGAAGCAAAATGCTTTCAACACGAACTAGACCACATAGACGGAATCACTTTTGATAGAAGAGTATCAAAATTAAAATGGGATATGGCAAAAAAGAAAGCTGAAAAAATAAAATGATAGAGTCGAATCACGATTTAGAAAATATATTTGAACAAGCGGTAAAGGAAGCCGAAAGTCGTAGACACGAATACGTGACCATCGAACACTTGCTATTGGCTTTGATTAAAGACAAAGAAGTAGGCACTATCTTACACGAGTTTAAAATAAATGTTGCATCTCTGATTAGAGATACTGAAACTTATTTGGACAACGAAGTGAAGGATATTGTTGTTAAAGATCCTAATAAAAATGTTGTCCCAAGAAAAACTGCATCTTTAGAAAGATTAATGAATAGAGCCTTCACCCAGGCATTGTTCCAAGGCAGACAAGATCTTAAACCTTTGGACATACTATTGAGTATTTTTGCTGAAAAAAGAAGTTATAGTGCTTATCTCCTTAAAAAACACAAAGTCAATAAAGACGACATAGCAGACATGGTATCTGCGGAAACAATCATTGATGAATCTAATTTGGGCGGTCCTGGACACGAACAAAAACTAAGGCCAGATCAAGCTGATAAAATTTTAAAGAACTACACAGAAAACTTAAACCAAAAATACTTTGACAAAAAGATTGATCCTGTGATTGGCAGAGAAGAAGAATTAGACCTCGTTAAGCAAACATTGGCTAGAAGAAATAAAAACAATGTTTTATTGGTTGGTGATCCAGGCGTGGGTAAAACTGCTGTTGTCGAAGGACTGGCAAGAAGGATAGCAAAAAATAAAGACGACATTCCAACTTACATCAAAGACCATATCATTTACAGCTTGGATGTTGCAGGTATGATAGCCGGATCAAAATTTAGGGGCGATTTTGAAGAAAGATTGAAACTTATTCTTAATGCATTAGAAAAGAAAGGGAAAGCCATACTTTTTGTTGACGAGGCACATATGATGGTTGGTGCAGGATCTACAGGACAAGGCGGAGTGGATTTAGCACAAATGATCAAACCAGTGCTCACAAAAGGCAGTCTAAAGGTCATTGCGTCCACGACGTGGGAAGAATACAGGAAATTTTTTGATAAAGATAGAGCTTTGATGAGAAGATTCCAAAGAGTGCAAGTCGGAGAACCTACAAATGACACTACCGTTAAAATTTTAAAAGGTGTAAAAAATTACTATGAGAAATTTCATGACTGTATAATCACAGATGAAGCTTGTGAAGACGCAGTAGACTATTCTAGTAAATTTATTGCAGATAAAAAAAATCCGGACAAATCTCTTGATGTTATAGATAGTGCCTGTGCAAGGTTAAGACTGAAAGATGTTAAAAAAGGAAAAATTGATCATGACGAAATTATACATGAAATATCTAAGATTACAGGAATATCAATTGAACAGTTGTCACAAAAACAAGCAAGTAATTTAAAAACTTTAGAAGAAAAAATGAAACTTCAAGTGTTTGGACAAGACAGAGCTCTAAACAAAGTTATTGATAAAATATTGGTTTCAAGAGCTGGACTAAAGTCATTGAACAAGCCGGTTGGATCATTTTTATTTTTAGGCCCTACAGGATGTGGTAAAACAGAAACAGCAAGGCAACTTGCTAAAACTTTAGGCGTAGAATTGATTAGGTTTGATATGTCTGAATATCAAGAGAAACATTCAATCGCTAAATTGATAGGATCCCCTCCTGGTTACGTTGGTTACGAAGACTCAAACATGGGTGGTGGTATGTTCATTAACGAAGTTGAAAAGAATCCACACGCGGTTGTTTTGTTTGATGAAGTTGAAAAAGCTCATAGAGATGTATCAAATATGCTATTGCAAGTAATGGATTACGGTACTGCCACAGGTTCAAATGGGAAAAAGGCCGACTGTAGAAACATTATTTTAATTTTAACTTCAAATTTAGGTGCGGAGGAAATGGAAATGAACAATATAGGTTTTGGTGCGTTGGAAAGAAAAGGTGCCGACGAGGATGCTCTTAAAAGGTTTTTCCCGCCAGAATTCAGAAACAGATTAGATGCAGTTGTCAAGTTTGATAAACTAGGCAGAGATACCATGAAACTAATTGTTAAGAAGTTTTTGCTTGAATTGAACACTATGACTGTTGAAAAAAATGTAGAAGTAAATGCAAATGACAAAGCCATAGATTACTTGATTGAAAAAGGATTTGATGCTAAATTAGGTGCAAGACCTTTAGCAAGAATAATCGACGAAGAGATCAAAAAGCCTTTATCTAGAATGATATTATTTGGCGATTTACAAGACGGGGGAAGAGTTGAGGTAACAATAGTTGACGATAAGGTCAAAATAGATTTCAAAAAACCAGTTGAAGTAAAGAAAACCAAAGTAGATAAAGTAAATGAGAAAGCATCATAATAAACTTTTTTTCGGTCAATACACTCATAAAGCAAAATTTAAGATACCAGAAGCTAATAAACTTTATCCGACAAATGATTTGAAATGTTTGGATATAGTAAATAATTCAATTACAGTGACACCTCTATCTTCTTTGGCTACATTTTTAATGGAACACAGACACGATATGAAATTTAGAATACAATATCCCAACACCATTATATATAGCAATGAAAAAATAATACACAAAGCAATAGGTATTTTTTGGAACTTTTGGAATGGAGTTACAACCACTGATCCAAAAACAGTAAGCCAGTTAGGAAATAAAACAGTTGTATGTAAAAGATTACCTCTGGGGAAATATCAATATCAAGTTCATGTGCATAGAAAAATGCAGTCTAGAATATCGTCTGAACAAAAGGCAATGCTACATCAATACTTGACACAAAATAAAGAAAATGCTACTGTGACCAATAAAACACTGAAGGATTGGTTGATAGGTGAACAAAGTTTGAATTATGGGTACAACGGTTATTTTTATGTCAAAGATAAAAAAGCATTACTGCCAATTTATATGATATCACAACACATAGTAGACAAGGTTACAAAATTTGTAAAAATATGAAAGACATAATAATAAAACTGAAAGACAAAAATATATTTAAGATAGATAGTCTTATTGAATCTGAGATTACAAAATCATTTATGGGAAGTCCAGTTTTAAAAAAAGTAGTACTGAGAGTAAAACAGTTTGACGGCACTAATTGTTTAGCAGATGAAGAGAACGCACTGGAGGCCAACGTGCCATTACGAAAGATAGCATTTGATAAAATTACATCAATCGACGGAATGAATCCTGCAGAGCTGGCCGCAGTTTATGGTATAGCTCCAAAAACTGAAAGATTCAAGAAGCGAAAAGAACAATAAATAAGAGTATATGGCACAAGCAAGTTCAACAATATCAGGTCAAAAAACATTTAAAGATGCAATTACTGTATCCGAAGGCGCCACATTTACGGCAAGCACAAAAAAAATTACAACTACATCAACAAGTCTTGCAGATTTATCTGTGAGAGATTTAGTGACAATAACGGGTACCACAAACAACAATTCTACTTTTACTGTGGCAAGTGTTGATTCTAATGGCACGTTTATTACAGTTGAAGAAGATATAACAACTGAATCATCCGATGGTTCTACCGACACAGTTTTAACTTATTCGGGTTTTGTCACCGACAAAGTAAAAGGTGATGGCTACTATTCACAAACAGATGGATTACACACAGTGGCCTATCATGTCAACGCCACTTGCACGGGCAGTTTGAAAATGCAAGGATCTCTTGCTACAACTCCCACCGAAGATGATTTCTTTGACATAGATGGTACAACTTTTACAACTGACCAAAGCACAACAATTAATTCTGTCAACTTCACAGGAAACTTTGTTTGGGTCAGAGCTAAATTAACCAGCAACACAGCTGGATCAGTAACCAAAATTCTTTTCAACAATTAGCATTAATTTACATAATTTTTGTTAACTTGACAAATCAAATATCTAGTTTATAATATACACATGATGGATAAGGTTACAATAGTGTGTTCTGACAACGGTAAATCTAAAACTGCTGATGTCTTAAGCAAGTCAAGTAAACATTTAAAAGTTGTTCTCGAAGGAACCACGATGTGTGTTGAACTGCATAGACAAGATTTAAATAAACCATACGTAGGTACAAAAGCAGGTTTGGAATTTACATATGAAGAAAGAGAAATTAAAATTTAAAATACAGTTTTATGCCACAATGTGGGACAAAGCCCCTTACGTAAAGGTCATGTTGAACAACAGGGTCTATTGGAAAGGTGACATCACCGGCACGTCTGAAAAACCAGATGTAATAGAATTTGAAGAAACCCTACATGAAAAATTTAATTATGAATTAAGATTCAAAAGATTAAACAAAGATGACTCGCAGACCATAGTAAATGACAAAGGAGATATCTTACACGACCAATTGTTACATATTAAGTCCATAGAAATAGATGAGATAGACATAGGCAATCTTGTGTTCGAAGGCACTTATACTCCTGAATATCCTAAGCCATGGTATGAGCAGGAAATTAAAGCAGGCAGGACACCTGTTGAATCATATAAAAATGTAACGGCAATGGGTCATAACGGCGATTGGAAGTGGACATTTAGTTCGCCTTTTTATATGTGGCTATTAGAGAACTTGTACTAATAAATACAACATATGAGCACCTACGAAGATATTAAAGCACTTATAACACGGTTAGATAGCATAGCTAAAGCACCGGAATATCAGCCGTTTCCAGAAGCAGACGAATTCAACATAGAAGAAGACGAAGATTTTGAAGAAGTTTTAGGAGTGCTTGGTTTTCCTGAAGATGAAATTTGGGAAGCAGAATATAGGGGCAGAAAAGTAGCTCTCAACAAACCAATGAGAGGTGATGTTAAAAAATTCAAAGTATATGTCAAAGATCCTAAATCTGGCAATGTAAAAAAAGTAAATTTTGGACATGGTGGAACGTCGGCTAAAAGACCTACTATGAGAATTAGAAAATCTAATCCTGCTAGACGTAGAAGTTTCAGAGCAAGACACAACTGTGACAATCCAGGTCCTAAAACAAAAGCAAGGTACTGGAGTTGCAGAAAATGGTAAGAGCAAATCAATTTGTAACAGAAGCAGTGGATTCAGATGCAATGAATGAATTAAAATTGTTTATTGCAAACGACGAAGATTTATACAGAAGACAATTCATGCCGATAGTGGCAAATATCAAAAGAAAGATTAAAAGAGGAGTTTACAATCACGAGTTGGCACCAAAATTATGGATGTACCTTGTGGACAACGCCGCAAAAAAATACGTAAAAGAATTTGGTTCTCCTGAACAAGATGTTAAAGATATGTTTCCCAAAGAACTTAGAACGGAAATAGCCAAAACATTAGCAGACGAAGAGTACGCAAAAATACAGGACGGAGAATACGATGTTGTTAAAGGAACTATTTCTTAACGAAGACGGAGGCGACATTGCCATCTTTGCTTTTGGAAGATTCAATCCACCCACAATAGCACACAAGGAACTTATCGATTTGGTGAAACGTTTGGCAACAAACACCAACGGTAGACCATTTATATTTTTAAGTCACACACAAAACAACAAAACAGATCCTTTAAGTTTTCAAGAAAAATTGAATTATTTAGAAAGTGTGTACGGAAAAGAACAAGTAGTGTTCGGAGATCCAAATGTAAAAACTATTGTGCAGGTTTTACAAATGTTACAGGACCAAGGCAGAACAAAAGTTGTAATGGTGGCAGGTAGCGACAGGGTAGCAAATTTCAAAGAACTTTTAGAAAAATATAACAATAAACCTGATAAGTCTGGAAAAATATTATATAATTTTGATACAATCAAAGTTACTAGTGCAGGACAACGTGATCCTGACGCAGAAGGAATGTCAGGCGTAAGTGCCAGCAAGGCTAGACAGTTTGCACAGGCAGATGATTTCGAAAATTTTTCCAAGATTGTAATGGGTGGTAAAGCCTCGCAGAGCATTTTCCAAACTATACAAACCAAGATGGGCAAAAAGGTTGCAGTCAACAACGAAAAGTTGTATACTGAAGATATGCATGGTAAACCAACAGTGTATATTGACATGGATGGAGTGTTGGCAGACTTCTTTGGTGGCGTAGAAAAACTATATGGTGTAAGCCACTGGAAAGAGCTTACGTCTGACAAAACAAAAGATCTGAAAGCAGAAGTTATTAATCGTATAACAGGTACAGACTTTTTTGCTACACTGCCAAAATTTAGCACAGCCGACGCTTTGATCGACATGGTCAAAGAATATACTGGAGGAAAATTTTCTATTAACACATCACCTTTACGTGGCGACAACGAAAATTCAGGCAAATACAAAAAGGTTTGGATAAGCAACAACATTGATAAGCCGGATGAAGTAGTTGTCACAGGCAGGAAAGAAGCGTTCGCAAAAGATAAGGCAGATGGCACACCAAATATTTTGATAGATGACAGGCCAATCAATATTCAACGTTGGGAGAATGCCGGCGGACACGGAATTTTATATCAGGCCAATAGAGACTCGCTAACTACTGTTAAAAAAGGACTAGAAGATTATGCCAAAGTACGCAGGGATCAATAGACACTATTCATCTGATAAAACTGACGGGCCAAGCCAAACAGAAAAGCAGGCCGAAAGAGACAGACTTATGCAGGAGTTTTTAAACAAAGGTGGCAAGGTAGAAAAACTTGCACCGGGAAACGCAAAAGTTTATGGCAGTTTATCTCGTGGTGGCAAACCACCTTTTACAGACGCAGAGCTAAAGGCCAAATTCAAAGCGGAGCAAAAGGTAAATGGATCTACAGACTCTTAAAAAATTAGCTGGAGTAGACAACGACCCAGGTAGTATGGGTGAAAACTTATCCATCACCGGTACGGAAAAAGCGGAATATCAAAGAAAACACAAGATCAAAACAGGTAGCCCCGAGTGGTTCAAATTGTGGTTCGCTAGGCCTAAATTGACAGGTGAAAATCCTATGCCTAAAAACAAATCAAAGTCCAAATAGTCATTAAATATTTACATGGTAAAATTCAATGTAAAGCAGAACAAGTCTATCTGTGTACTTCCCTGGATACAGGAATTTAAAAGTGTAGGAGGACACACCGCTCCTTGCTGTGTGGCCAAACCATTGAAGAATCAAACAATGGCCGATATAAGAAAACAGATGTTACAGGACAAGTCACCTAATGCTTGTGAAATATGTTATAAGAGTGAAAGGCATTCCAATTGGAGTCATAGATTAGAGCAGACTGCAACTTGGATAAAAAAACATGGCGAGCCAGATGTAAACAATCCTTCGATTCAATATGTGGATATAAGATTTGATCCTACTTGTAATCTTAAATGTAAAACTTGCAATCCGGGATCCAGCACACTTTGGCAAAAGGAAAAAGGTATTAAGTTTAACATCAATCAGGAAAATTACAATGAATTAGAAAAGGTCGATAAAAGTAAGTTGAAAAAAGTTTACATGGCAGGCGGCGAGCCAACTTTTATTAAATTGTATTATGATTTTTTATACAACCTTTACAAAGTAAATCCAGACTGTGAGGTAATTGTAAATTCTAACCTAAAAAAATTACCAGAGGCATGGAAAGACATGATTAAGCGTTTTAAAAATTTATCAATTATTTGTTCCTGCGACGCTATCCACGAGCTTGGATCATATGTGCGATATCCTTTAGGATGGGAACAGTTCGAAGAAAATGTAAAATTTGCAAGTGCTAATGCAAATTTTTTCCAATTTAATTTAGTTTGTAGTAATATTACAATACACAAAATATTTGAGACCTGTAGTTGGATGTCTCAATATTCTAAGAACATAAGTTTAGAAATACTATCAAAGCCCGAAATTTTTAGTGTGGCAAGTATTCCAATAAATCAAAGACACACATATATTTTAGAACTAAAAAAATTAAAAAAGTTTCCTGTAGGCCTGTATCAGGCGGCTAAATTTAGAAGCAACATAAATTTTTTAATTAATCAACTACAAAACGTTCAATACAATAAAAGCCTGCATGAACAATTAAGGGCTGAGATAATAGAACAAGATTCTCATCGATCGCTTAATTTGAAGGAC
>MDSZ01193479.1_pt1 | contig 16042 bp, 20 predicted proteins | sample 811201 | NCBI WGS metagenome assembly MDSZ01 (sample SAMN05326647, study PRJNA326480) | marine metagenome | isolation source: seawater | place: Indian Ocean: North | collected 2010
AGTTATAGTGGCACAAGAGGCCAACACGATTGGACATGCTATTCAGCGGGTTGTTTTGTTCACTACGCTGGCGGTTATCGGTGTCACTGTAGCGGTTACTGTATGATGCCAACCAGCCAAACTTCATGTAGTTACGCTGGCACAACTTTACGCAAAGGAAACCACTTCACGACAAGTTTTGGCTGGAACCATTATCAGCTTGGTGTTGATACAGTTCATTCTACATCTGGCGGGGCTGGCGGTGCTGGCGGTCAAGGCCAAGGCTACAATCAATCGGCTGGTACTGGTCTAGGTGGAGCTGCTGGTGGCACAAATGCTGGTACGGGTTCGGCTGGAACGAACGGAGCCAGTTACGGCCAAGCGGCAGCAAATTCAACTAGTGGTGCAAACGGAAATGTTGGTAACGGGGCCACGGGAAATTCTGGGGGAGCGGCTGGAGCTGCTGTCGCTGGGACTAGCGTGACTATGAACAATAATGGTGGGACGATTCACGGAGCAGTTGCGTGACGGCTGCTGAAAAATATGAGATTTGCAAAGCTTGTGATTGGTTCAGATCAATTATTAAGCAGTGTAAAAAATGCGGTTGTTTTATGCCGTTGAAAGTAAAGCTAGAAGGGCAGCAATGCCCGTTGAGGAAATGGTAATGACAAATTACGAGATAGAAAAAATTGAAGATGGAATTGCCACAGTCCGCTATTCTAATGGTGGTTGGGCTGAGTTGGTTCTTGCAGCAGACATGACGGAAGCTGATCTTGATGATTTGGCTCACCAGTTTGCACCAAAGGTTGGCGTTGCTCCTTCTTTTGCAAACGTCGGTTTCAAGTCTACAGCGAGTGCGAAACCTGTTGAAGAAGGGGAATCACCGCCAGCTAACCCAGCATGGCTCGATGCTCGATTGGAAGCTTATGGGGCTTTGCAGGCGCAAATCGAGTACATCACAGAAAACGGGCTGGAGAAATGGCAAGAACACGTTGCTAAAATAAAAGCCGATAACCCAAAGCCTGAGTAATGCAGAACGATTTGCATACAGATGTTGCTATAGCAACTGGGGGCATAACGGCTCCCGTTTGGCTTGCGCCTATGAATGAATGGTTGGCGGCTATTACTGCTATTTTTGCGATCATATTGTTGATTTTGCGTATCTACAAAACTGTCAAAACGGATAAAGATATTGGTTGATCCAATGACAGCATATGCCGCGATTACTAGTGCGGCTGGAGCAATATCCGCTGCAATTAAAGCGGGTCGTGATCTGTCGTCGTTGTCAGGCCCGATATCAAAATATGCAAAAGCTGAAGCCGATCTGTCTCACGGCGCAGCCACTAAAAAAAAGGGGTTTTTTTCTAAGCTTGGCGTTGTTGAGGCAAACGCCATTGAAAAGCACTTCAAACAGGAAGAGGTGAAACGGCTCCGTGACGAATTAAGAAGTTTGTTTCAGTTGTACGGATCTCCTGGGCAATGGGAGAGGCTGCAACAAACAATAGCTGAAGAAAGGGCGAGACAACAAAGGGCTCTGAGGCTGGCGCAACACAAAAAAGATCAAATGATTTTGTTTATAGCTGTTGTGGGATCCTTGGTTTTCGGAGTCGTAATAATCGGTTTTTACGCAAAAATCCTTATGAGCCTCTAATTGAATAATGCATTGCAAATTGGGCGAATTGGGGAATACCTAGCCGCCGCAGTGCTGGAGCAAATGGGTTTTGATGTAATTGTGATTTCGGGAAAAAAGTATGATTTATTGGTTACAGCAAAAGAAAAAATATATCGGGTTCAAGTTAAAGCAACTAGCCGAACCAATATCACAAATCGAGCTAAATCGCCTTCCTATGAATTTAAGACAAGTCATGGAAGCACAGGCAAGAAACTTTATGCAGCAAGTGAGCTGGATATATTTGCGCTTGTCGCTATCGATATTCGCAAGGTGCTGTTCCATTCAGTTAAAAGCATCAAGGCTGTTACGAAGCGCATACCGCCTAGTGAGTACGTCAGTGATAATGCTGAAGCTAAAAGCTGGGATGCAGCGGTTGAGGAACTTAAAGAGGTGCAAGTGTAATGACTAGCACTAAGGCTCTCCAGCAAAACAGCGAGTATGCCAAGTATGATTTGGACTCGGACGGCTGCGTGAGTGACAAAGAACTAGCTATGGCGACAAAGATTGCGGAGAACGAGGACAGTAAAAGAAAGCATTTAGCCCAGTTACGGATGGCCCGATATACGTTGATTAGCATGGGCTTGTTCACTGTTGCGATGTTTTTCGTTCCGCTCGATAGGGTTAAAGCTCTTAGCGATATTTCTAATTTATTTTATCTGACAGGCGGAGGTGTGGTTGTCGGATTCATGGGTGTAAGTAGCTTGGTGAAAAAGTGATGTTTCAAGCAATTGTATTGGTATGCGCGATTTTCGATCCTACTAACTGCATACAGTTAGAAGATCAGCGCGGCCCTTACAAGATCTTGAGAAATTGTGAAAATAGGTGTTTCGAGATTAGTCAGCACGTTCACACATATATGCCTGGATTTAAGCCGGTAAAATGGCGATGTGCAAAACTGAAAAAGGGGAAACTGTCAATATGATACAAGCTTTAATTGCTCCAGTAAGTTCGTTACTGGATAAGGTGATACCTGATGCGGATGAACGCGCTAGGTTAAGCCATGAGATTGCCACACTTGCCACTCGACAGGCGCATGAAAATGCAATGGGGCAATTGGAAATAAACAAAGCCGAGGCCGCTTCAGCCAGTGTTTTCAAAGGAGGTTGGCGACCCGCCACCGGCTGGCTGATTGTAATCGTTCTGGCTTGGACATATCTGGTTCAGCCTTTTGCGGTGTTTGTCTTAACAGTCATGCATTACGACTTGCCCGATCTGCCGGTTCTGGAAACAGATGCGCTTATGCCGATTTTACTTGGGATGCTTGGTCTTACAGCCAGCCGTTCATATGAAAAGGTTAAAAAGGTGGCATCAAAATGAGCATGGGTAATTTTGAATATGCACTCGATTTTGTATTGGGCCACGAAGGTGGTTTTGCGAATTTTGCCGAAGATCCAGGTGGCATGACAATGTATGGCATTACCAAGAAAGTTTATGACGAGTTTTATGGTGCTGACGCTAATGAAGACACAATGCGTAATATGCCGATCGAGAGGGCAGAAGAGATATACGAAACCAATTACTGGAAGCCGATAAAAGGAGAGGAGCTTTTATCTGGTATTGACATTTTTTGTTTTGATTGGGCCGTTAATGGCGGGGTTGCTAGGGCTGGTTATTGTCTGCAAAAGTCGCTTCAAATGTCGAAAGATGAGATCGACGGAGTCATTGGGCCATACACGCTATCCCAGATGTTCGACGATAATATTAAAGATGTGATCTATCTCATGCATGAGGACAGATCCAGCTTTTATCATGCATTGCCGCATTTTGATAAGTTTGGCAAAGGATGGCTCCGTCGAAACGATGAGGCCCGTGATTTAGCATATGAGTTGGCTGGATAATGGATACAAAAGAAAAACAACTGACCGACCTAGAAAAGCGCATTGGAGCTGCCAAGCGGCAGAAGATTGCGATCGAGGGACGTGATGATTTTCTGAAGTTTGTCAAATTTACGATGCCGGATGCAGAAGATCCAGACAACATCGAGCTTTCTATGTTCAAAGACTCCAAGCACCACAGAGCCTTGGCAAAGGTGCTGGAGAAGGTTGAAAAGGGCCATATCCCTCGATTAATTGTTTGTATGCCGCCTCGTCATGGCAAATCAGAATTGATATCACGCCGGTTTATTCCTTGGCTTATGGGCCGAGATCCATATCGAAGCGTTATTTTTGCGACCTATAACGAAGATTTCGGGAAAGACTTTGGCGCGGACTGTCGAAACATCATGTCTTTACCCCAATACAAAAACGTATTTCCGACATCTGCATTCCGTAAGGGCGGCGCATCAAAGTCTAGGATACAGACCGGCGCAGGCGGAATGGCGGTGTTTGTTGGTCGCGGGGGCTCGATAACAGGCCGTGGCGGCGACTTTGTTATCCTCGATGATCCGATCAAGGATTCAATGGAAGCTGGCAGCCCGACATTACGAGAGCAGCTATGGAACTGGTTTACGCAAGTGCTGATGACTCGATTGATGACCGCAACGGCCTCGATCGTGATCGTTCAGACTCGATGGCATGAAGATGACTTGATTGGCAGGCTAACCGACCCGACTAATCCGCACTATTCCGCTGAAGAGGCCAGCAAGTGGAAGATCATCAATTTGCCAGCTCTTGCTGAAGAAGATGACCCGCTGGGGCGCGAAGTTGGAGAGTTGTTGTGGCCAGAGCGGTTTGATATGGAGTTTATGACCGCGCAGCGCAGACTCGATAGTAGGGGATTTAGTGCGTTATACCAGCAACGGCCCACGCCAGAGGACGGCGATTTGTTTCAAAGAGAGAACTTAATGTTCTACGACAAGAAAGATTTGCCAGAAGATCTAAAGATATATGCTGCATCAGATCATGCTGTCGGCACGGATAAAACCAGAAACGACGCTACTTGTTTGCTGGTTTGCGGCGTGGATAAGAACGACGACATATATTTGATTGATTGCTGGTGGGAGAAACAAAGCGCAGACAAGTCAGTAAATGCAATGCTGAACCTGATTAGAAAGCATAAGCCACTGCTTTGGTGGGCTGAAAAAGGTCATATTAGTAAGGCTATCGGGCCTTTTCTGCGTAAGAGAATGGCTGAAGAAAAGGTCTATTGTGCTATCCATGAAGTCACGCCAGTGGCAAACAAAGTACAACGAGCGCAGAGTATTCTGGGCCGGTTGTCGATGAAAAAAGTGTTTTTGCCAAAAAATTCAGTATGGACGCAAAAGGCTGTTGACGAGCTGCTTAAATTTCCTAACTCCCGCCACGACGATTTTGTTGATACACTAGCATGGATAGGAATGGGGCTTGACCGACTTGCTTCTCCAGGTGGGCCAGCCAACACAAAGGACGAAACACCAAGAGTTGGAACCTTAGCTTGGGTTAAGTGGGACTCCAACCAACGGCGTAAACAGGAGCGGCTGCTCAGTGCAACCGGAGGATTCTAATGGAAAAAGATGAGACAATGTTGATTGTTGCGACCGAAAAAGAAGAAAAACCAGAACCGGAACAGCGTCGCAAGGCTCTTGTTACACATATCACTGCGAACATTAAAAACGCAAAAAAGTTTCACGAGAAACCTTTTAAGCAAATGAAAAAGGATATGGATTCGGCTCTTAACGGATTCGATGACACGGCATGGTCAAAAGAACAGTATGTCGCAAATATCTTGCAGCGTCACGTCCAACAAAGAACCGCAGCTCTTTATGCAAAGAATCCCAAGGCAGCCGCAAAGCGTCGCAATCGTATGGATTACGAGATTTGGGACGGGGACGAAGAAACTTTAAAGCAGGCTTATGAAGCCTCGGCATCCGCCGCTCAGGTAGGTCAGCCTATTCCGGTTGAAGCAGCCGCAATGATTTCAGATTATCAAAACGGCCAAACCCATCGACGAATGCTGGATAGTGTATCAAGAACGCTAGAAACCTTGTTCGATTACTATATGAACGAACAACAGCCAAGCTTCAAATCGCAAATGAAAGCGTTAGTCAGGCGCGTGATTACAACTGGCGTAGGTTTTGTGAAGGTCGGCTTCCAGCGTGAAATGGATCGCAGCCCAGAAGTGGCAGCAAAGATTGCTGATATTCAAGCGCAGATTGACCACATCCGCAGGCTTACAGAAGAAGTCAGCGAAGGTGAGATCAAACCTGACGATGCTGGAATGGAAGAACTGATGTTGTCTTTGCAGTCTTTGATGGATCAGCCAATGATAACAGTCAGGGAAGGTCTGGTATTCGATTTCCCAGAGTGCAACAGCATCATTGTTGATCCGATGTGCCGCCAATTAAGGGGCTTTGTCGGGGCAAGCTGGGTGGCGCATGAAATGTACCTCACCCCAGAAGAGGTCAAAGAAATCTATGATGTGGATCTAAAAGACAAATACCGGCAGTACGATCTCAAAGGCCGATTGATGGGGGCGGAAGACGGGCATCAAAGAAGCAGCTATGATGATTTAGACGCTGAAGCAACAAAAGAAGGTCTGGTGCTAATCTGGGAATACTATGACCGCAAGGCTGGTGTTCAATACTGTATTGCTGACGGGCATGATGATTTCTTGCGTGAGCCTATGGCTCCGGATGTTAAAGTTGAGACATTTTGGCCAATATTCACCCTTGTCTTTAACGAGCTTGAACACAAGGATCACCTATATCCGCCATCAGATATCAGTTTGTTGCTACCGGCCCAGCATGAATACAACAGGGCGAGACAAGGTTTGCGCGAACATAGACGGGCAAATCGTCCTAAATATGCAACGCCAGCCGGTGTTCTTGAAGAGCAAGACAAGGAAAAGCTGGCAACGCATCCAGCAAATGCGATTATCGAGCTGCAAGCATTGGCAGCCGGACAAACTGTTAATGATGTAATTCAGCCGGTCAAACAAATCGGCATCGATCCTAATCTGTATGAAGTTAAAACGATCTTTGACGATATCCAGCTAGTGGTTGGGCAGCAAGAAGCGCAGTTTGGCGGCTTGTCTAAGGCAACGGCAACAGAAACATCGATTGCTGAGTCTGCCAGAATGTCATCGATGGGCGCAAATGTTGACGAATTAGACAGCTTTATGAGCGAAGTAGCTAGGGCTGCCGGACAAGTTATGCTTCTCGAACTGTCTGTTGATGAAGTTAAGAAGATTGCTGGGCCTGGAGCGGTTTGGCCTGAGATGACAAGAGATGTCGTTCAAGAAGAGGTGTTTTTAGAGATCGAGGCCGGATCTACCGGCAAGCCAAACAGGGCGGCGGAACTGGCGAATATCGAGCGTATTATGCCATTCCTGTTACAGATACCTGGAATTAATCCAGTTTGGTTGGCTAAAGAGCTGCTCAAACGGCTAGATGATAAGTTAGAAATAAACGAGGCTATTGCAGAACAGATCCCATCAATTGTGTCTATGAACCAGATGCAGGGACAGGGAACTGGCGATCCAGCATTACAAGGACCGCAAGCTGGCGGTGCTGCTAATGCGCCTCAACAATTACCATCCGGATCGCTGCCACCGATGGGGAACCGGTAATTTTGGCAGCATTGTTGAAACATACGACCAAAAAAGTATATAATGGTCTACAAATTAAGGACGATAAACATGATCAACGAGATCGAGGAGCAAACGTCTGAAGCTCCGGAAGAAGAAAAAGACGTAGAAGCGCAGTCGTTAAGCGCAGTAGAGAGCGAAACTGAAGCTGATTTGTTGGCTGTTGTGCAAGACACTTTGCAGCCAGAAGAAGAAGCAGAAGAGGCGGACTCGCAATCCGGAGAGTCAGAAACAGACGAGGAAGATGACACTGAAGAAGATCTGGAGGACGAAGCTGAAATAGCAGCGGATGCCGAAAATTTTGATGACGTGCCATTTAATAAACATCCTCGCTTCAAGAAGCTTATCAATGAGCGCAACGAACTGAGAGAGAAAGCAGGGCAGTACGATCAGATTACTGGGTATTTGATAGACCAAGGACTAAGTGCCGAAGAGGCCGCTAAAGGGTTTGAGATTATGTCTCTAATGAAAAACGACCCCGTTAAAGCAGCGGAAGCATTGAAGCCTTACCTTCATAACCTTGCACTCGCAACCGGACAAGCACTGCCTGACGATGTTCAACAGCGTGTAGATGATGGCTATATTGATGAAAGCGACGCAGCGGAGATTGCCCAGTTAAGGGCAGAGAACCGGCGTATCGGTGAAAGGCAAGCGGCAACGCTGGCCCAAATCGATAGATCTAATCAGCAGCAGTCTATGAATACGACAATTGATGCTGTTGTAAACTGGGAACAGAAAATTAGATCAAGCGATCCTGATTTTGACCTCAAAGCAGATGAGTTGGATGACCGCGTAAAGGTGATTGTTGCTGATCGCCGTGCAAGTGGGAACACAAGTCCACTTTCGCCTAACGAAGCTATAAGCATAGCGTCTCAGGCATATGAGGAAGTGAACCGAAGAACCCAAGCACGATCTGGTAACAAAAGACCGATGAAAACGGCATCCGGTGGCAAATTGGGCGGAACCCCAACCGCAGAGCCTAACAGCCTTATGGAAGCTGTGCAAAACGCTCTGAATTCCAGCTCCGCCTAAACCGAGAGGAATAAGAGAATGGCATTTACTTCAGCCGAGTTAGCGAATATCGCTGACGCATCTTTGGATTATTATATCCAAAAAGGCAGTGTACTGAGCCAAACACTCGCGGATAAGCCTCTGCTTGCGGCTATGGACGGCAAAGCAAAGACTTTCCCAGGTGGTAAAGGTGAAGTATCAGTCGCGGTAAAAGGCGACTACACAACAACTGTTGATGGTTACACTCACAATGCGACTGTAACTTACGCAAATCCAGCCAACATCAAACGTGCTGCATATGCTTGGAAAGAGCATCACAGTGGTATTTCGTTGACTCTGACCGAACTTAAAAAGGACGGAATCAGCGTTACCGATAGTTTGAATGGCGCAGCAACTAGCAACCACTCTGGTCGTGATCAGCACGTTCTGGTCAACCTCTTGCAAGACAAGCTGGACGACATGATGGAAGGCTACTCACGCGGTATGAATGATTTTCTTTACGGCGATGGTACTGCTGACCCAGACGCGATTGCTGGTATTCAGACGCTCATTAAGGACGTACCGGCAACCGGCACAACTGGTGGCTTGTCTAACGCAACCAATACTTGGTGGCGGAATCGTGCAAATGTTGCGATCACAACATCGGCTACTGGCCAAGAGTTGATCGAAACACTGCACACAGAAATGCGTCAGTTAAAGCGTTTCGGTGGTCGGCCAGACATTGCTGTCTGTGGATCAGCGTTCCTTGATCGTCTTGCTGACGAGCTGCGTCGGAATGGTAACTACTCGCAAACAGGATTTGCGCGTGGCCAAAACATTGCAATGGGTGAAATCACCTACAATGGCCTGACCTTTCAGTACGATCCAACTTTGGACGATCTAACAATTACTTCTCAGAATCCTGATAAGCGTTGTTACATCATCGATAGTTCAAAGCTTTGCATGTACTACATGGATCAGGAAAAGATGAAGCGGCATAGCCCAGCACGGCCAGCCGATCAGTATGTGATGTATCGTGCATTGACAACAACCGGTGCTTTAGTTGCAACGCAGCTAAACTGCCACGGCGTTTATGAAATCGCCTAACTAACAAGCTGGAGCAGCAATCGTGCTGCTCCAGTAATTTCTATTGGAGGGATAGCATGATTGAATATGCTTCAGCCGATGTTGCGATAGGCGGGGATTCCAGAGCAACAATTCACAAAAGTCCAATTTCTGTTCCTGAAATTGTAATTCTCAGAAATTTACATGGTGACGATGCAGTCACAAACATTCGAGTCTTGGGGACTTGGGACTCAGACGACGATGTAGAGCGCGACCGGCTTGGTAATCTTTACAAGGACGCAACTGTAATTCGTTTGTTTCAGCAATACGGAGATCTTCCACATACGTTAAAGGATGCCCGTATTCCAGATGTTTTACTTGATCCGGTATTTGTTTCCGAGAAGTCCGCAAAGCCTGCCGCGAAACCAGCTAAAAAACGCGCAAGAAAAAAAGATGGCAGCTTTAAGGCTGATGATCCAGCAACCCCAGAAAATGAAGCATGGGAGCAGTAAATGGCTAGAGGAACATCTTTAGGAGTGTTGATCGATGATTTGCGATCTGAAATCGGGCATTCGCTCCAGCCTAGCTTGGGTCGAGCAACTAAAGATGTTCTCATTGGTTATCTGCAAAGAACCCAGCGGAGACTATGGGAAGATTATAGCTGGCCATTTTTGCGCGTGAAACGTGATCTTACAATCAGCGCAACCCAGCGATATTACGATTTGCCGTCTGATGTAACTTTCGAGCGTGTAGAAATGGTTGAGTTTAAGCATGGTGATGTTTGGCACAAACTAATATACGGGATCGGGCGCGATCAGCTTAATCAACATGACTCAGACAGAAATGTCACAAGTTATCCGATACGGCGTTATGACTCACATGAAAACAATCAAATTGAGTTTTGGCCTGTCCCTTCCGTAAACAGCACCCCGTCTAGCGGTGCTGGTGAAGTTCGAGTAACTGGCATTCGATCTTTGAGCCCATTTATATCTGCATCTGATCTAGCGGATTTAGATGACCAGCTCATTGTTCTTTATGCTGCGGCTGAAATTTCTGCACGGCAGAAACAGGCTGATGCACAAAACAAGCTACAACAAGCCAACGCCCATTATTCTCGTCTAAAGGCCCGTCTTGCAAAAACAGACACTTTTGTTTTGGGCGGCGGAGAACCAGAAGGGATGTATCGTCCAAAAGGCCCACCACTTGTCGCTAGGATTTAAGTATGCCTTATATTTTAGTTGAAGATTTTCGATCGGGTCTTGATGCAAGACGAATGAACGTGACCAGTAATCCTGGCACTCTTGTCACGTTGACAAACGCACACATAACGCGAGGCGGAGAAATTGAAAAACGCCCAGCTTTTGTGAACCTTGCCGACTTACCTTCTAATACATTTGGATTAGCCGCTGCGGGTGGTCAGATATATACCTTTGGAAGCGACGCACCATCGAGCGTGACTTTCGCCAGCGGTACGCCTGCAAACGTAAATTATGTTCAGCTTGCTCACCCCAGTGGTGAGGCTATGACCCGTGTTTTGTCTACGGACTTTTTCAATGGCCAAGTCTACGCAGCCGCAGAATATGCTGATGGCCGGATATATCATTACTACAATGGGGCCAGAATTACAGATTGGTTTGATGGACGGGCAAGGGCAAAATTTGAAATAACAGGCGGATCTTTTGGCGGGACGGCTGCCTCTGGATCATTCGAGGTAACAGGCGGAACATTAAATCCAGGTGATGATATTCGTGTTATTCGTGTCAACAATGTAGAGATTATTGATAGCTCTACTTTAATTCCACACACTGGTAACAATGTAACTTCAGCCGACAATATAAGAGATGCTATTAACTCATTTACAAGCGTACCAAATTACACTGCAACATCAGCGGCAGGCGTTGTAACAATTACAGCGGCCACGCATGGCATTGGCTCTAATGGATTTGCAATAAATGTAACGACTCAAGGAAATTATGCAGTAAGCAATATAAACGCACTTTCTGGCGGTGTTGATAACGCAATTACCAGCATAACAATCGATGGCGTTTCTGTCTTCCAAGGCCAGATTATTTGGCAAACATCGAACACTGCCACTGCGGCGGCTGTAGCAGACGCTATAAATACTTTTACATCATCACCTAATTTCGAGGCAACCTCCGTTGGTTCATCAGTAAATGTTATGAGTGATGACAGTGGAGCTGGGCAAAACAATGATATCGTTGTTGTGAATGTAAGCGGAAACGTAACCACCGCATTCACACCCACCACACAAAACTTTCTCGACGGGGGAGCGGCAAGCAATAACATAAATGGATATACGCCTGGAGCGTTTGTCCGGCCAGCTAAATCAAAAATGTATGCTTTGTCTGACTCTTTGCTGCATTTCTCTGGCATCGATGATCCGAATGAATGGAATGACAGCACTGTGGGAGCTGGGTTTATTAAATTATCAAACAACGCGAAAGGCTCTGAGGATCTTAAAGCGATTGCCAACTATTTTAACAACATTGCGGTCTTTGCCGAACAGGCAATTCAAATCTGGTTTGTTGACGCAAATGAACAACTAAACCAGCAAATCCAAGTGCTGGTGAACACCGGCACTATTGCCCCTAAATCTGTTGTTGAATTTGGTGATAACGATGTTTTCTATTTGTCTCTCTCAGGCATCAGATCGCTTCGTGCGCGGGACAGCTCCAACGCAGCCTTCGTTGGTGATATTGGTAACCCGATCGATGATCTCATTAGCCAAGAAATTAATCAAAACCGCGACTCTTCAGAACAAGCTAAAGCGATACTTGAACCGCGAGACGGCAGATATTTGTTAGCAATTGGCTCTAAGGTTTATGTGTTTAGCTATTTTCCATCCAGTAAAGTATCTGCTTGGTCTGTTTACGAACCTGGATTTGTTGTTGACGAATGGGCTTATGACGGCGTTCAAATCCTCGCTCGTAGCGGAAACAAGCTTTATAGTCTGGGCGGTGAAAACCGCAATACCTACGATAATTCTACTGTTACTGTGCAATGCCCGTTTCTTGATGGTAGCGCACCGGCAACATTCAAAGATTTCTATGGCTTAGACATCACTTGTGAGAATGAATGGGAAGTTCAAGTTGCCACCGATCCGGCAGATATAACCCTTACCGAAACAATAGCCACAGTCAATAAAACCACTTACGGGCTGGGAAGGGCCAGCATGGTTGGGTATTCAACACATATTGCACCTAAACTTGTCTGCACAAAAACCGGTTATGCACGGCTTGGAACGATAGCTATTCATTACAACCAAAGCGAGGCCGGATGATTGTCTGTAAGCCAAAGCTGGCTGATGTTTACCATGTGGCAAAAAATATGCGTGAGAGAGACTATGAAGAAATTGTTTGCACAACATTTCAAAACAATCGTGAGGAGCTGGCTGTCTTTTTGGCAGAAACTTGGGAGCCGCATGAGACAACGATTTGTTGTGGTACAGAAGATGATGGGCCTATAGCGATACTAACTTATGTTCCGCTGCGGCCTAATGTGTGGAGTTTTGGGATGTTTGCGACTGACAAATTTCAAAAAATCGGCACGCAACTGACAAGATTGATTATAAAGCGTATAATAAAGGCAATAGAGGGTACGGGCGCACATCGTGTCGAATGTCAATCGATAGAGGGATACGAAGAAGTCCATCAATGGCTTGAGTTTCTGGGTTTGAAAAAGGAAAGCCGTATTGCAGGGTTTGGCCGTAATGGCGAAAATTTTATCACTTTTGCTTATGTGAAAGACAGTAAAGAAAAAGTTAAGTGGGCTGGGCCAGGAAGGATTGAAAATGTGTACTAGCGGCGGCGGCAATAACAACGAAGCTGAACTTTCTCGGCAGCGCGAAGAAGAGCGTCAGGCTACAATCCGTAAAGGCAAAGATGCGATTGATAGCAACTTTGCTCAATTTGATGATAATTTTTTTAAGGGCAGGGAAGACTCATATCTTAATTATGCCAAGCCTCAGTTTGAAGAACAGCTATCAACCGCGACAAAAGATTTGCTGACAGCACTATCGAGAAGCGGTTTGCAAAATTCATCTATTGCCGCAGATCGTCGGGAAAAACTAGCAAAAATGGCTGGCACACAAGAGCGGCAAATTAAAGACAAGGCAATGGAGTTTGCGAACAAAGCCAGAGGTGCGGTGAATAGCGCAAAGTCTGATTTATATGGTCAAAACCAAGCAATGGCAGACCCGATGCTAGCAGCCAATTCAGCTATGAATAGAGCGCAGCAAATAACTGCATTACCAGCGTACAGTCCCTTGGGCGCATTATTTGAGAGTGTAACGTCTGGGCTTGCAACTCAGGCCGATTTAGAGCGAAGAGGGCAGGCAAAATACGGCAACATATTATTTGATAGTGGGAATAGTAGTAAGGTCATTAATTAATGATTGTAGAAAGACACAATCAACAAACAAACTTTTATCAGGTTATTGGAGAGATTGTTCGCATCATGGCTCTCAGCGAAATACATCAAAGGTGGACTGTAGCTGACATCGAGCGGATGGTTGCAGCCCCAATATTTGCGGAACGAGCCCTGCTTTATTACGACGAGCCGGAGGGTGATTTAATAGCGTTTATCAGTTACGCGTTTTTAGATGATCAGGCTGAACGCCATTACATTGACCGAGCTGGGCCTATAGACCCAAGCGTTTTTGCCGCCAAGCCTGACGAAGGCCAATTATGGTTTATGGATTTTATTGCGCCTTGGGGCGGTGTCCCCAGCTTAATGAGGCACACAAAAAGTTGGATAGAAGAACTTTATCCGAATGTCGTTGATGCAAAATATCGACGAGTCAAAACAGGGCGTATCGGAAGAATATCCGCTGCCCGACCAAAAACTATGCATTAGGAGAATAGTCATGGGAAAGAAGAAACCACGCAAAGGCGGCAGAGGTTATTAAAGGAGTAGGATTATGGGTAACACAACTGGTGATGACAGCGTTGACGATTACAAGTCCTTAAACCCAGCCGATAGGATGGCAAGAGGGATATACTCTGCTCCTAAATCAGGCATTGGCGGACTTCTTGATCCTAAAGGCACTGAAATGCGTACCCCTGTTTTTGACACTAGGGAAACAGTTAGCAGATACGATCCTGAAGCGGCCCGAGCCCAAGGTCGTACTGGATTAAATGCAAATTATGTGGATGTTGCCAACCCCAACTATGGGATGCAAGTGGGCTACACATCTAATGCTAATTTGCCTGGTGTTGTGGGCGGTTTAGCAACAGCGTTGAATGGAGGTGTCGCCCCAGAGGTTTACACTGGAGACAATAGGTTCAATCCCTTTGGCGATCCCTATGCCGGTGGCGGTAGTGGCGATGGTGCTGGTGGATACCGAGCAGCATTTGACCCTCTAGCAGGGGCTAGGCAAAGACGGGCTGACGCATTTAATGCTCGTAACAAAGCTCTTGCTGAAGCCTTTGTCGGCTTTGACGATAATTATTATTCGGATTTAGAATCTGCTTTTCGTGACGTAAATGCAGGCTCAGTTCAATCACAATATGATGATGCACTGCGCGGCATATACCAAGGTTTCAAGCAGCAAGGTCTTTTTGATCAAGGTGCTTTCGACAGCCAAGTTGCAGCTCTGAATGCTCAAAAGGCAAAGGAAGAGGCGCGAATAAGCACGGCAGCAAAAGAATTTGCAGACGCGCAGCGTCAAGCTGTTGAAGATCAGCGGTCTAAATTAGCCAGCTCCCTTTCTGGCATTCTTGGAGGTGCTACCACAGAAGCAGAAATTGATGCTCAAATTGGCAACATTAATCGATTTAACTTTGATAATGACATTGCAAAATTAAAAGCGGCTGGGCCTACAGAAGCGTCGATGGATATGTTCACTGATTTTAACAAAGTGGCTGCTCCGACTGTTACTGGGCAGGCTCCAGCAAATGTTGCTCCGATCAGTCCGTCAGCATTTGGCGGGGCCAATCAATTGGTAAACACTAGCGGAGTCAGCGGCGCAAGTACGGGTGTCGCCAGCCCATTTTCTGGAAGTAGCGCGAGGATTGTATAATGTGTAATCCATTGGCGATAGGTGTGGGCGCGAATGTTGTCGGCATGTACTTACAAAATCAGTCTGCCAAAAAAGCTCAGAGAGCAAGAGAAACGGCGATTTCCGCTGAGAATGTAAGGCAAAAGAACTTACAGAATGAGGCGCAAACGGCCATGCTGGCTTCCAATGCGATGATGGATCGATCAGGTGGATTTGATAAAGGCGTTGCAGAGGAAGCTGTCGGCCTTGCTAATCGTTACGGCACTAACTACGGATCTGGCGTTAGCTTACCGAGCGCAGCGGCTAATGCGCCTAAAATTGTGCAAGATGCGTTTGATTCAGCAAGCAACAAAGCTGACACATTCAACACGACACAAAACCAGCAACTTGCTGACCTAAATAGTTTCGGGACATTTTTGGCGAACAGGGTGAACCCACAATTCACAGATAGTGCGGCAATAGGTCAAATGACAGGAAACTTTGGGCGTGGCTCTGCCGGTGTTTTAGGCTCAGAACTGGAAGCCGCAAACCAGAAAGCCTACAACCCACTAGCCCAACTTCTAATGGCTGGAGGTCAGGTCGGCACAAATTACGGCTTGTATAAAGGAAAAGGATAATGGCAAGACGCAACCCCTATGCAATGGATCCCAATCTAGCGAGAGGGATTAGTAATCTGACTCGCGCACTTATTGGTAGCGCAGCGGACGACGCTGCCCTTGCAAGGGGTAGAGCAAGTGACGCTCTTGCTAGGAAGTACGACGCGGAAACTGAAGGTCAAGGGATTAAAAATCGTAGGGATACAGATCTCTCGGCAG
>MDSZ01269837.1_pt1 | contig 16042 bp, 13 predicted proteins | sample 811201 | NCBI WGS metagenome assembly MDSZ01 (sample SAMN05326647, study PRJNA326480) | marine metagenome | isolation source: seawater | place: Indian Ocean: North | collected 2010
AATAAAGTTAAACTATTTGTTTTTAATAATGATGGACAGATCAATCCTCATCGTATGATAGTAATGGTTGAAGATTCTAATAAACTAATTTCTTATCTTTCATCAAAGGGGATAGGGGTTAGAACACTTTTTGTCCCAATGCATTCTCAACCTGTTTATAAACAACAAGGCTATTTCCCTGTTTCAGATAAACTATATAAAACAGGGGTTTGTTTGCCATCAGCTCCTTCTCTTTCTGATAAAGATGTTGATTTTATATGCAAACAGATAAATGATTTTTATGGATATAGTTCATGAAAGTACCTTCTACAATACCTTTTTTCTCAGAAGAAGATCAGAAATTTATTCTAGAAAGATATAAAGATATTCTTGCAGGAAATTCTTTTCTTTCAATGTATAAGTATGGTGAAGAATTTGAGAAAAATTTTGCAGAATATATAGGAACTAAAAATGCTGTCGGATGCAATAGTGGCACTTCAGCTTTAGAGTTAATTTTTGAATCAATTGAGGTCGAAGGGAAAGAAGTTGTAGTTCCATCAAATACTTTTTTGGCTACTGTTATCGCGATAAGAAATGCTGGAGGAATTCCTGTTTTTGCAGATTGCAATGATCAAATGTGTCTAGATTTCGAGAGTACTATAAAAAAAGTTAGTTCTAAAACTAAAGCTATTTGTATTGTTCACATTGGGGGAATTGTTTCTGATTCAGTTATTCCTCTCAAGTCTTATTGCGAAAAAAATAATATACACTTAATTGAAGATGCCGCCCAAGCTCATGGTTCATCTTTAAATGGCACAAAAGCTGGTAATTTTGGAACAGCTGCGGCTTTTTCATTTTTTTCAACTAAAGTGATGACAACTGGAGAGGGAGGAATGGTAACAACCAATTCTTCTGATCTTGTAAAAAAAATGAAATCAATGAGGGAATTTGGGAAGGTAAAAACAGATATTTATATTAATTATCACAAGTATTTCGGATATAATTGGAGATTGCCTGAGGTTTCAGCATTAATGGGTATTAGACAATTAAACTCTCTAGATAAATTTATAGAAAGAAGACAGAAAATTGCAAAGATTTACAATGATGAACTTCAAGGATTAAAAGATATAAGAATAATTCATCCTGGTGAAAAATCTAATCATAATTACTTTAAATATATGATTATCCTAGAGAAAAGTGATAGAAGAAATATGCATAAGTTTTTACAAGATAATCAAATTTCCCCAAGTGGATATGTTTATGAGTTGCCCCTTCATAAGCAACCTGTTCTAAGTGAACATAATCAGCTCAGTCTTCCAAAGACTGAAACTTTATGTGCAAGTCATATATGCTTGCCAATTTTTTATACAATGACAAACGAGCAAGTAAAGTATGTAGCAAATGTTGTAAAAGAATATTTTCTTAGGTAAGAAATGAGAAAAATATTGGTTACTGGTGGTGCAGGGTTTATTGGTTCAAATCTTATCAATGAATTATTGAAAGAAGATAATATAATTTTCGTTTTTGATAACTTAAGTACAGGAAGATTGCAAAATTTACAATTGCAAAATAAGAATTTAAGTTTTTATCAACTTGATTTAATGTCTCACATAAAAGATTGGCCAGTAATTAATGAATTAGATTATATATTTCATTTTTCTGCCAATGCTGATGTAAGCGGAGGAGCAGAGAATAGAGATATAGACCTTCAACAGAATTTGCTCGTAACTAAATCAGTATGCGATTATGCGAAAATTAATAAATCTAAACATGTAGTTTTTGCAAGTAGCGCAGCAGTTTACGGGGAACCAGAAATTTTCCCTACACCAGAAGATTCCAGGACAAAACAAACATCTATGTATGGAGCTAGTAAATTGGCTAGTGAAGCTTTTATACAGGCATACTCAGAATATGGTGATTTTAAAAGCTCAATATTTAGATTCGTTTCTTGGATCGGACATGGTTATTCACATGGTGTTATATATGATTTTTATAAAAAATTACAATTAAATAAATCATATCTTGATATTCTTGGTGATGGAACGCAAAGAAAATCTTTCTTAGATGTATCAGATGGTGTAAAAGGTATTATTTCATTAATAAAACATGATAATAAATCTGAAATCTTTAATCTTGGACATAATGAAATAATGTCAGTTAGGGATTTGGCGGATATAGTTTGTCAATCATTACAAATAGGAGATATTAAATATAACTTTTCTAATCAACAGAGAGGATGGATTGGCGATTCGCCTCTTGTCCTCTTAGATACATCTAAAGCTAAATCATATGGCTGGGAACCAAAGGTCTCAATCAAACAAGGCATATTAAATACAATTAACTATTTAAAGCAGGATAAAACAAATATTTATAGATAAATTTTCTAATTTCAAATAGGTATGGATTTAAAAGTAACAGTTTGTATTCCAACTAGATTAGATAATATTGACTATTTATCAGACTTAATAGAGTCAATTGCAAATCAGACTTTGTTGCCGGAAGTTATTCTTATTGTGGCAAGTGGTAGGGATTGCAATGATCTGCAAAATTCTATTGATATTTTAAAAAAAAGAATTTCTACCAATTTAAATTTTGAGTTTGTAGTCTCTTCACAAAAAGGACTCGCACGGGCTCGAAATATTGGTATAGATCACTGTAAAACTAATATTTTAATATTTGGAGATGATGACGATATTTGGCATAAAGATAAAATAAAATTGGTCGGAAATGCAATTAATAATAATCATCCCTGCTTAATTAAACATTATCATAATACAAATGATGGTAACAAAATAAGATCAATGCCATTAAAAAATAAACCATTTCCAAATTCATTCAGTGTTGGTTTTAGTAACTTAATTGGCGGAGGAAGTGCGATATCTGGATCTTTAGAAGTATTCAAGGCGATTAGATTTATTGAATATATATATTGTGAAGACTGGGATTTTTGGATAAGGTCATTTTTGGCCGGTATAAATATTATTCAGATAGATAAGGAGTTAGTTACTTATAGAGTTCATAAAAAAAGGATGACAGCTTCCTTTAGAAAGGTTTATAAATATGAAAATAAAATCAGATTAAAATTTTTCTTTAAATTATTTTTTCTTCTTATTGGAATCTTTGTTGGCTTTGTAAAGTCAACTATTGCAACTTTAATTAGGAATTTAATTTTAATTATAAGAATATTTAATTAAGTTGAAAAATTAATTCTTTAATCTTACTATTTTTATATTGATAAATTTCAAATATCTTATCAAGAGAAGTGTTATGTATGGATAAAGAGTTAATAACCAATTATCCGTAAAAGCTAAAATACTAAGGTATAAAATATTGAATATTGAAGCAAACTGCAAATATGACGAACCCGATCTAGCAAATATAATATTTAAGAATAATAATAATAAGTAAGCCAAAGGAGCAATGTTTCTGTTAAAAACCAAAAATACCGATCCTAAATGTGAAGCTGAATTAAAGGGAAAGTTCTTACTAAAAACAGTATAAATTGATTCCCCTTCCTTCGAATAACCAAATAGTTTGAAAAACTTATAAACAGGTTGAAAAAGATGTAAGCAATCAAATTCCCTACAAAAATCATCTCTCTGACGGACTTGATTATTATCAAGACTGCTATGCTCATCCCAATGATTTTGGAAAGATGAGGTTAACATAAGCTCTCCGTTAATAGCTTTATTCGTAACTAATTGACCTCCAACTGCTTTAGCAATACTTGAATCATGGATTATTCTTATTACCCCAATATTCTTTAAAACTTCGTTTGAGTTTGTTGTTATATCTTGTTGAAGATCTTTATAAGATCTAAAGTATGTATTCCCCAAAAAGGCTAATGACATTAAAGAAAATAATAAGAAAGTAATAATAGTGTTTTTGCTTATAAAATTTCTTCTGTTCTTAAAAGTTACTAAAAATCCAATAATTATTGACCCAGCAAAGAATGTTATGTTCCCTCTTGTACTTCTTGCAATATCAAATAAAACTGATGAAGAACCTAATAAAAATAATAAAAAGATTAGGATTAATCTCTTTGTGTATTTTGCTTTAGAAGTTAGATTTAATTTGCCAATAGATAGTAAAGCAGAAAAAACTATGGTAGTAATTATTGGATATAAACTATTGGATATTTGAATTAAAAAGCCTGGGAAACCACTTCTAATAGTTTGCTCAAGTAATTGAACTTCTGGCCTACTTAATTTATTAAAATTCAGAAAAATAAATAATGAATTGAAAAATCTGAAAAAGCCATAAATAGTTAAATAAGAAATTGATTTTAAATTTAACTTAATTAAGAAGTCATATGTTTTATCCTTTAAATTAGATTTTAATATTATGGAACCCAATATAATCATGAATACACTTGATATTAAACCAGAATAACTTGATATTTTTATGTCATTAGCAAGTATAGTTAAGTCATTAAGAATATCAAAAGGTATATTTTTTTCAGTAATGAAAAGTATTATTGGAAGCGTTGTTCCAAATATATATAGAAATAATATTTTTTTCATGAATAAAACATATATAAACTTTTACTTATAAAAACTATAATCAATAGTTGTTTGAAAACAAATTTTTTGAAGAAATTTCTTATAAATAAAATGATTTTAAGAACTTCTAGCTATGACTTATATTAAGAATGTTATGTTAAAATCTACCAAACAACGAATTTAATTTTGGATAACTTCAAAACAGCCCTAGTCCTTGGAGCAGGTGGCTTTATAGGGAGCCATATGGTTAAAAGATTAAAAAAAGAGGGTTTCTGGGTAAGGGGTGTTGATATTAAATATCCTGAATACTCAAAAACAGCAGCTGATGATTTTATTAAAGGTGATTTAAAAGATGTTTCGTTGGTAAAAAAGATTTTAAGAGATGTAAAAAATAGTTCATTTGATCATATTTATCAATTTGCTGCAGATATGGGGGGAGCAGGTTTCGTTTTTACAGGAGAAAATGATGCTCATATAATGCATAATTCTGTATCTATTAACTTAAATGTATTAGATCAACAAGCAAAATTAAATAAAGTACTTGATATTAATAAAACTAGAATATTCTACTCTGGTTCTGCATGTATGTACCCAGAACATAATCAATCAGATCCTGAAAATCCTAATTGTAAAGAGGATTCGGCTTATCCAGCAAATCCTGATTCTGAATATGGATGGGAAAAACTTTTTTCAGAAAGACTTTATTTTGCTTATCACAGAAATTATGGAATACCTGTTAGGGTTGCTAGGTACCATAATATTTTTGGACCAGAGGGAACTTGGGAAGGGGGTAGAGAAAAAGCTCCAGCAGCTATATGTAGAAAAGTATCCTATCTTCCTGAAAAAGGAGGAACAATTGAAGTTTGGGGAGATGGCCAGCAAACTAGATCTTTTTTATATGTCGATGAATGCATAGAAGCTACAAGGCGTTTAATAAACTCTGACTTTATTGGACCAGTTAACATTGGATCAGAAGAGATGGTCTCAATAAATCAATTGGTTGATATAGCTTCAAAAGTTTCTGGAAAGGAAGTTTTTAAAAATCATATAAAAGGTCCTTTAGGGGTTAGAGGAAGAAACTCGAATAATGATTTAATTAGAGAAAAACTAAATTGGGATTATTCTCAAAGTTTAGAAGAAGGGATTAGAAAAACTTATAATTGGATAACTCAACAAATTAGTATGAAAGAACTTACTAATGTTTGATTACTCAAATGAGAATTTTAATACTTGGCTCTGCAGGACAAATAGGTGCTTATTTATCTGAATATTTGCTTAAAAAAGGTTATGAAGTAATACAGTTTGATATTGTAAATAATAAAAGTGAAGATTTAACTATTATTCCAAATAATTATTTGGAAGAATGCATTATAAAATCAGATTTTATTTATTTTCTTGCATTTGATGTTGGGGGCTCTAGATATCTAAAAAAATATCAACATACTTTTGAATTTATTAATAATAACTCTCGTCTAATGACCAATACTTTTAATTATTTATCAAAATATAAAAAACCTTTTGTTTTTGCAAGTAGTCAGATGAGTAACATGAGCTTTTCACCTTATGGTGTCTTAAAAAATGTTGGAGAACTTTATACCAAATCACTTTCTGGTTTAATTGTAAAATTTTGGAATGTCTATGGAATTGAAAAAAATATAGAAAAAGCTCATGTGATTACTGATTTTATAAGAAAAGGTTTTCAGGAAAGAAACTTTCAAATGCTAACTGATGGTTACGAAGAAAGAGAATTTTTGTACGCAGAGGATTGTTGCGAGGCTTTAGAAAAAATAATAATTAACTATAAAGAATTTAATTCAAATGATGAATTACATATTACTTCATTTAAATCTACTTCAATTATCAAAGTTGCTTCAATAATTGAAAAATTATTTACTAAGTATGGATATGAAGTGAAAATTTCTAAAGGAAAGGAAAAAGATCTAGTGCAAAGATCACATAAAAATAAACCAAGTAAATTTATAACTAAATGGTGGGAACCTAAAACTTCTATAGAGGACGGGATTGAGAAGGTTTTTAAATTTATGGAAAAACTATATTAATTAATAAATGCTAATTTTATTAAAAATATTTATCTTCAAATAAAAGATAATTTAACTTTTTAATATTTTTTAAATTAAGTAATTTTTTTAGTTCTAAAACTTGATTTTTTGTCGTGTGGCCAACGTAAAATATAGGAATAATTTCTCTAACATCATCTAATTCAGAAATATTTTCACTAGTTGATATTGAAATTTCAGGAAAAGAAGAATTTAAAAAATCTATAAAATCTTTTGGAAATGCCCCAAGACAAAAAATAGTTAAGTTATCTTTAGGCAGCCTTTTATCAAAAATTAAATTTAAAAACATTTCCCAATTTTCTTTATTTGTGTCGGATAAATTTATTAAAGGTTTTTCTTTTATAAGATACGCATAGGAATTAGAGAATAATATTATTCCTTTTTTGAGTTCAATGAATAGACATATAAAAAAAATAATTAAAAAGGAAAGTGAGAAACTTTTTAATAAAAAATTTTTCTTACTATTGCCTATTCTTTCTATTTGTATAGAATCTTGGAAATTTTGAACTATTGGGAGATTATCTATTAAACTTTCCATATTATTTTTATTTGCGAGAGAATTAATATATCTCTCATTAGCCATTTCAAATTTAGCTTCAAGTGTTCTGAATTTAACAAGATCTATAGAATTAAAATTTTTGAGTTTACTAGAGTTTCTTTTCTCAGATATTGGTAACACATTTTTATTTATTGAATCAGATTTAGTTAATTTGTTTTCATTTTCAATAAATACTAATTTTTTTTCAAAATTATACTCTCTCATTAATTCTGGGTAGGTATCCATATTTTTCTGAATTAAAAAATTATCAAGATCTTTTGCTGATTTGAGTGATATTTTTTCTAAAATAGGTACGCTCTTATTTAATTTATTTAAAACTTCTCTTGCATCCTTTAATTTTTTATTTACGGGGTAATTATTGATTATTTCTAAAGACTTTTTAATAATTGGAGATATAGTCTCTTTGTCGTAAGATACATACTTTAGCTCTAATAAATTAGTACCCCTTTTCAGGTTAAACTGTAAATTATTTTTCCAAGTTTCGAAATCATCTATCTTTTTGTTTTTATTTTGTTTGGATAATGTATCACGATATAAATCAAAAACAGGTTTTAAGACGGATTTAGATTGTAGAATTTCAAACCTACTTCTAATGAGAGAATTTAATTTACCCATACTTTGAGATGGTTTAGGAATATTTCCCTCTTTATTTAAAAAGTTTTTTTCATTATCAAAATTTAATGTAACTATTGATTTCCCAATCCATAAGTCTTTTCTTGAAAATATATATATAGTTGAAAATAAAAGATTTAGGATTAATAGTAATGAAAATAATTTCTTATTTTTGTTTAGTATTAATAGAGATGTGTTTAAAATATTAGAAAAATTTAAATTTAATTCCTCTTCCGATTCCATGTTTGTTTATTTTTTCTTAATTACTTTGGAATTATAAAAGATTTAATTTCTTAATTATCTTAATAATTATTAAAACTTATGGATCTTAACTATTTATTATTTTTAATAAAACATATTTATCGAAGGAATCAATATCTTTTTTTCTATTAAGTTTAATAATGTAATATTAAATAAGGGTTTTGGTATTACTTGTAAATTTTATGAAAGAAAACAGTATAAAACCTGTAATTTTATGTGGTGGAACAGGTACAAGATTATGGCCATTATCAAGAGAATCCTTTCCTAAACAATATTTAAAATTAACTCAAGATGATCAATATACATTATTGCAAAATACTTTTAAGCGTATATCAAATTTAAAATCTATTGATTCTCCAATCTTTATTACGAACGAAGAGCATCGCTTTATAATTGCCGAACAAATAAGGCAAATCGGATTAGAAAAAAAATCAATAATTTTGGAACCAGTTGGAAGAAATACTGCTGCTGCAATAGCAATTGCAGCTATTGAATCTATGAAGGATGGTAGTGATCCCAACTTATTGGTACTATCTTCAGATCATTTTATTAGTGACAATTTAAATTTTATAAAAGCAATTAAATCTGCCTTGAATGATTCTGAAAAAGGTAAATTAGTCACATTTGGTGTTATACCAAAATCTGCTGAAACGGGTTATGGATACGTTGAATTTTCGAAAAAAAAAGATATTGATTCTTTCAAAACTTTGGATGTTTTGAACTTTTATGAGAAACCAAATAAACTAACAGCTGAAAAATTTCTTGAAGACGGAAATTTTTTATGGAACAGTGGTATTTTCATGTTTAAAGCAAGCGTTATCACACAGGAATTAAATAAATATGCACCAGATATACTCTCAAACTGCAAAAAGTCTTTAGAGAATAGTCGAATTGATCTTGAATTTAAACGTTTAAATAAAGAAAATTTTATAAAGTGTTCAAATATATCAATTGATATAGCGGTAATGGAAAAAACAAAAATGGCTTCTGTCGTGCCAATTGATATTGGTTGGAATGACGTTGGAAGTTGGAGCGCAATGTGGGAAATATCTAAAAAAGATAAGAATGGGAATGTTAATGTTGGAAAAATAAAGACTATTGATTGCAACAATAATTATCTAAGAAGTGAAAATAGACTCGTGGTTGGTATCGGTTTGGAAAATATGGTGGTTGTTGAGACAAATGATGCAGTTCTAGTGGCTAACCGAGAAAATATACAGAAAGTAAAAGATGTGGTGAATCAGTTAAAAAAAGAAGGAAATTCTGAAGGGATCAATCATAGAAAGATTTTCAGACCTTGGGGAAATTATATTTCTGTTGTTGAAGGATATCGATGGCAAGTAAAAAGAATAGAAGTAAAGCCAGGAGCGGCTTTATCTCTCCAAATGCATCATCATAGGACGGAACATTGGATTGTTGTTACCGGAACTGCTCAAGTTGAAATAGATTCAAAAAATATACTTATTGGAGAGAATAAGAGTATTTATATACCACTTGGTTCTAAACATAGATTGAAAAACCCGGGTAAAATCCCGTTGGTTTTAATTGAGGTTCAAAGTGGTGCTTATTTAGAAGAGGATGATATCGTCAGAATTGAAGATAAATATGGAAGAGTTAATTAATAATATATTTTTTTATTTGCTAAGGGTAATAATTTTTAAACCAATTTATAAAATTTCTTATTCCAATTTCTATTGCTGTATTTGGTTTAAGACCGATCCATTCATAAACCATATCATTATTGGCTAAGGTTTTTTTAACATCTCCTTGCTGCATCTCTATAAATTCTTTGTTTGCGTTTAAACCTAATTCTTTTTCAATAAGATTAATGAATTCAAGAATTCTAATAGGATTATTATTACCAACATTTAATATTTTATACGGGCACCAACTTGAAGAGGGATCTGGTTTGGACGTATCGAAGTTTGGATTTTTGATTGCAGGTTTTTCAATTAATTTAAAAACTATCTCTACAACATCATCTATGTAGGTAAAATCTCTAATCAAATCCCCATTATTAAATATTGTTATCTTTTCTCTTTTTTTTATGGAATTTGCAAAGATCATCGGAGCCATATCGGGTCTGCCCCATGGACCATAAATAGTGAAAAATCTCAATCCAGTGCATGGGATATTAAATAAATGACTATAAGCGTGGGCCATCATCTCATTAGAAATTTTTGTCGATGCATATAAACTAATGGGATGGTTGACTGAATTACTCTCAACAAAAGGGAAATTAGTATTTCCACCATATACTGAGCTACTACTTGCAAAGATTAAATTCTTAATATTAAAATTTCTGCAATTTTCAAGAATATTTAGAAATCCATTTATATTACTATCAATATATGAATATGGATTCTCTAGAGAATGTCTTACACCAGCTTGAGCGGCCATATTGATAACAATTTCTGGCTTATATTTTGAAAATAATTTTGATAGATTTTTTCTATTGCACAAATCTATTTTCTTGAATTTAAACAAATTTTTATCCTTTCGATAATTATCTTTTAATATCTTTAACCTATCTTTTTTAAGTTTAACGTTATAGTAAGAATTTAGGTTATCTAAACCAATTACTGATTTACCTTCATCCAAAAGTTTTTTGCATATATGAAATCCTATGAATCCAGCAGCCCCTGTAACAAGTATTGGTTTCATAAAGATTTAAAATAATAAAAGAAAAAAAAACTTTCTATGAAAAGTATTTTAATAACAGGTGGTGCAGGATTTATTGGAAGTCATACCTCATTAGTTCTGCTTGAAAAAGGGTATTATTTATATCTAATTGATTCTTGTGAAAATAGCAAGTATGACTCGATCGAAAGATTAATGAAATTGGCAGCCTTGAAAGATAAGAAATTAATAAAAAATATTAATTTTAGACAAGGCGATATGCGAAATAAGGAATTCTTGAGAAATGTATTTGAAGAGTCAAAAAAAAGTGGAAATAATATTACAAGTGTTATTCATTTTGCAGGACTTAAATCAGTTAAAGAATCGATAAAAGAGCCATTAAGATATTGGGAAGTGAATCTTCTTTCAACAATAAATCTATTGAATGTAATGGCAGAATTTGGTTGTTATATTTTGATATTTAGCAGTAGCGCTACAATTTATTCTTCTTCTAATAAGTCCCCAATAAATGAGGACGCTATCATTGATCCTATTTCGCCTTATGGGAGAAATAAGCATTCAATAGAACTAATTCTCCAAGACTTGTTCGATAGTTCTCCTGAAAATTGGAAAATTGTTAATTTGAGGTATTTCAATCCTATAGGGGCTCATGAAAGTGGAATGTTAGGAGAGGATCCCAAAGGTATTCCATCTAATATATTTCCATTAATTAATAGAGCGGCTTTGGGGCAGTTAAAAAACATTGAAATATATGGTAATGATTGGGATACAAATGATGGGACAGGAATTAGGGATTATATTCATATTATGGATCTTGCTGAGGGACATGTTAGGGCATTGGAAGTTCTTAATACTGGCAAAAATCGAATTTTGAATATAAACCTTGGAACTGGAAAAGGAACGAGCGTCTTAGAGTTAATTAATACATTTCAAGATGTAAATAAAATTAAAGTACCATATTTATTTTCAAAAAGAAGAGAAGGGGATTGTGCTATCAGTTTTGCAGATAATAATAAGGCAAAAAAAATCCTTGATTGGGAGCCAAATCGTAGCGTTAGTGATATGTGTAGAGATGGATGGTTGTGGCATAAGTGGATATCAAAAACAAACTAATTAACAATTATTTTTTTAAAATGATATAAGTTTTTATGACTTTATTGCCATTTATAAAAATGAAAAACTCAATTAAATTTATTAATCATGCTTCTGTTTTAATCAATCAAGGAAAGAAAGGAATTCTTTGTGATCCTTGGTATAGTTCTAATGCCTTTCATAAAGGATGGAATTTACTTTATGAAAATTCCGTTGAAGATATAATTGAAGTAATAAATATGACATCTTTTATTTGGATATCTCATGAACATCCTGATCACTTTTCAATAAAGTTTTTCAAAGATTATGGAGAGATAATAAGGAAAAATAAAATAAAAATACTTTTTCAAAAAACAAATGATAAGAGAGTAATAACATTTCTTAAAAAAAAAGGATTTGAAGTCAAAGAATTAATTGAAGATAAATGGTTTTTATTGGGAGATGATTTGAGAATTATGTGTTTGAAAGATGGACAATATGACTCTGCTTTATTTGTTGATAGTAAAGGTGAAAAGATATTAAATTTAAATGATTGTGCTATTAGAAATTACTCAACAGCAAAAAAGTTTTTTAAGAAAACTGGAGAGGTAAATGTTTTATTGACCCAATTTAGTTATGCAGCCTGGAAGGGTGGAAAATCTAATAGATCATGGAGAGAATCGGCGGCTTTAGAAAAACTAGAAAGTATTAAAATTCAAGCTGAAGTGTTTAATCCAAAATATGTTATACCATTTGCTAGCTTTGTTTATTTTTCCAATATTGAGAATTTTTATCTCAATGATTGTAAAAATACGACAAGTAAAATTCTTAATTATTTTAGTAAAACAGATATTAATATCATAATCATGAAACCTGGAGATATTTTGGGTAGTGTTTTGCAAAATATTAATTCAAAAAAGGCAAATCAATTTTGGATGAATTTCTATGAAGAATTACGTTTCAGAAATTTAAATGATTTTGAAATAGTTGATTTACAAAATCTCGAGAAATTTTTTAATATTTATAGAAAACGAATTATAAAAAATAATAACTTTTATCTTATGCGCCTAATTCGTTTATTAAGTCCCATTAAGATGTTCCATCCAGTAACAATATTTATTAATGATATCGGCCAAACAATTAAATTTGATTATCTAAAAAATTATTTTAAGCTAACTAATGATAAGCCAATGATACAAATGAGGTCAGAGTCATTAGCTTTCATTTTTAAAAATACATTTGGCTTTGATACTTTAACAGTAAATGGATGTTTTGAAGAAATATCTGCTGGTGGATTTGCGCAAGCAACTAAAACCATGGCAATTGAAAATTTTAACAATAATGGTATTTACTTTTCTTTAGGATTATTATTTAAATTTCGTCTAATATTTAGATCTTTTTATAGCCTTTTTAAAGTTTCTAGAAAGCTAAAAATTCATAAGTAAAATAAAATTTACCTAAATTTATGTATTCAATTATTAAAAGATACTTTTTTATTTTTACTTAATATATTTTTGATTGAAGCAATTAGCAGCCAGAATATTAGGCTAAATCTCCCATCAAAATATTGAATATCAACCATATGCATTAGCAATATTATTAGCATTGAAATGACTAAAGACTTATCAATTAAAAAATCTTTTGACAGGTTTTTTCTAAGAATATTTTTACAAGATAAATAAACCAAAGAGAAAATAGGAGCTATTGTAAAAAAGGCAGCAGGTAATCCATAACTAATCATTAACTCTAGAGCTAGGTTATGCGAGTGCGCTTTCCACATGCCTGTGATATTTTTATATATTTCTGGAAAGGAAGAGGCTCCAGTGCCAAAAATTGGATTTTCAAAAATAATATTTATTGCTTTAGCCCAAATATCTATTCTTGAATATTGAAAATTTTTGAATTTATTTATCATTTCAACAGGCAATAATGTTATTTCTTTATTAAATAAAGAAATTAATAATAAGGAGGTAATTACGCTCAATAAAATTAATATAAGCTTCATCCCTTTTTTTCCAAGAAATAGTTGTGTAGATAAAATTAATCCAATCCACGCCGACCTAGAGTTAGTTAATGCAATGCATAAAGCAATACTTGCAACAAACAAAGAAGTGATTATCTTTTTTAATTTAGAATCGGCATTAATAAGAAAAAATAGCCCTATTGGTAGGATTATATTTAACCATGCGCCCGTATAATTTGCATTGTTAAAAAGACCCGTCAATCCAGTTATTGCTCCATTATCAGTGGGTCTCAAATACCAAGTGATTAAACCAAATAAACCACTTATAGGACCATGCCATTTAAAAAAAACTTGACCTATACCTGTAAAAATAACCGGTAAAGATCCTGAAAGTAAGATAAAACAAAAGTTTTTTCTCTGTTTGATTGTTTGAAGATAAGGCTGAAAACCCCATGTCAAAATAAAAAATGGAATAAAATTACCTAATCCAATCCAAGATAGTACTGGATCCCAGCTTGTGCTTTCAATATTGCTCTCAAAAATTGATTGAATAATGCAACTTAATATCATTAGCAATCCGCTTATTGAAAATAAAATATTAAATTTATCCTGAAAAAAATTTTCTTCCCTATCCAAAAATCCTAAGACTGCGGAACATATTAAAAGAAGTGCGCTTATCGAAAAAGCAGAAGGTAGGAAAAAAACACCAAGATAAAAAATTTTTATTTTGTAACTCTCTTTTAATTCATTAAAATAATAATTAAATGGTATTTTGGTTAAATATGAGAAATTTGTATTAATTTTCAAATTTTTTTTATCTTTAATTTAAGTATATAATGAATAAAGCTTTGTAAAACTCTTATTTATTCTTCAGTTAAAAATATTTGTTGTATTGGAGCAGGATATGTGGGAGGTCCTACTATGACAGTAATTGCCAATAATTGCCCAGAAATCTATGTAACCCTTTTGGATACAGATGAAGAAAAAGTTTCAAATTGGAATAGTTCAGATTTAAAAAATTTACCAGTATTTGAACCTGGTTTAAGTGAGCTTGTCCAAAAAAATAGAAATAAAAATCTTTTTTTTACAACTGATGCAGAAAGATCAATATCTAAAGCAGATATAGTTTTTATATCAGTGAATACCCCTACTAAAACAAAAGGATTAGGTGCTGGATATGCTAGTGATCTCAAGTGGGTGGAGAATAGCGCAAGAATGGTTTCTAAATTTGCCAAGGACCATACTATTGTTGTTGAAAAAAGCACAGTTCCTGTGAGGACTGCTGAATTAATTAAAGAAATATTGTTTAATTCAAATCTAAAATCAAAAAATTGTTCCAAAACATTTTCTGTTCTTTCAAGTCCAGAGTTTTTAGCTGAAGGAACAGCAATTAAAGATCTAGAAAATCCTGATAGAGTTTTAATAGGCGGAGAAGATAAAGAAGCTATTGAGCAATTAAGTTTGATTTATCAAAAATGGATACCAAAGGAAAAAATATTCGTAACAAATTTATGGAGTAGTGAATTATCAAAACTAACTGCTAATGCCTTTTTAGCTCAGAGAATAAGCTCAATAAATGCAATTTCTTCTTTGTGTGAACCTACAGGTGCGGATATTCAAGAAGTTGCTAAAGCCATTGGCGCTGATAAGAGGATAGGGGAGAAATTTTTAAATGCGGGACCTGGTTTTGGAGGAAGTTGTTTTCAAAAAGATTTACTAAATATGATTTATTTGTGCCGACATTATGGATTAGAGGAGGTTGCTGATTACTGGGAACAAGTAGTTATTCTTAATGAGTGGCAAAAGAAAAGAATCTCAAAATTAATAATTGAAACTTTTTTTGGAACTGTTACATCTAAAAAGTGCGCTTTATTAGGTTTTGCATTTAAATCAAATACAAATGATACTAGAGAATCTCCAGCAATAACAATTGCCAGAGACTTAATAGAAAATGGGGCAAATTTATACATTCATGATCCCCAAGTTAGCGAGTCACAACTTGAGAATATTTTTGATGAGAAAAATTTCTTGTCACAAAAAAATATTTACGAGGGGAATTGGACTTATGTAAATGCTCTTGATGAAGCTTTTTGTGATGCTGATGCGATTATTATTATGACAGAATGGAGTGATTACTTGGAAATAGACTGGGAAAAAGTATCTAAAACTATGAGACAGCCAGCTTGGGTATTTGATACTCGGGGGATTATAAGCGAACTTAATTTGAAAGGTAAAAATTTAAATTTTTGGCAAGTTGGAAGAGGTTTTATTCCTATTAAATAAAGTTTTTTAAATCGACGCTTCCTGCAGGATTCGAACCTGCGGCCCACTGCTTAGAAGGCAGTTGCTCTATCCAGCTGAGCTAAGGAAGCACCTA
>MDSZ01225250.1_pt1 | contig 16040 bp, 3 predicted proteins | sample 811201 | NCBI WGS metagenome assembly MDSZ01 (sample SAMN05326647, study PRJNA326480) | marine metagenome | isolation source: seawater | place: Indian Ocean: North | collected 2010
CCCTTCTTGAACCCTGCAAATAATTCATGCTGATATCCAGATACAGGATCAATTGAACTACTGTATATAGTAAAGGGAGCGACATCGTTTATGTCTCTATCTTTGTTTTTCACAAAAGCAATGTCGGCAGGGGCGTGAATCTTCTTTTTCTTGCTTGGGTTTATAACGTCTTTGCAAGAATCTTCTGCTGCCTCTGAACCAGACACAACCATGTAGGAAAGTCCATGGGCAGTTGAGACGCCAGTAAAAAATCTCTTCTTTTTATTTCCAAAAGTATTGTCGCCGCCCTTTGCATGACGCTGATCCTCTACTGTAAGTTTGTATGGTCTAGTCAATCTTCTGATGACATAAGTTGAACCCGAAACATTAGTGATAGATGTTCTTCTAATTATCTCTCGATCTGGATCGGTAGAATCGGAACCTGAAACTAATATGTCGTCGCTTCTGTTTGCTCTTTCTTTTGTCCACAGGCAGTTGTTATTAGCACCCTTATCTATCGGAGCATGTCCGTGTTGCCAGTCATACAGTAACTCATTTATTGCTTTAATTTGTCCAACAGGTTCCGCAGATTTTAATTCAAGAGTTGGGTACTTTGTTTGATATTTGTTTCTTTCTAGTACATGACTTTCAATCATGTTCCTAATATCTTCCGATGCAGCAACCGATGCAGGTTTTAACTGATCTATCATGATCGAAAGAGAGGAGTCGATCCACTTGTAGTATTCAACAAATCTTTCTATATCTGGATTGTTTTCTACTTTTGAAAAGAATATCCTCCTTAAGTTATCCAACTCCTTATACGTTTGTCTGTATTTTTCAACTGGTGCGCCTATTAGGTTATTAAATTCATTTACACCTGCAAAAAAGTTTAACATCTCATCTGAGATTACACCGTACATGCTCTTTTCAAAAGAGAAAAAGAAGTCTGTTGGTTTACTTTCTCTAGTAAAAACTATGTCATCATTTAGAGATATTTTGACCATGTCTGGTGCGTGAACATTTTCAAATTCTTGCAACTTAGAGGAGTAGTCATACTCTACATCCACACTTGCAGTTGTCGATAGTTCAAAATATTCTGCTTTCGCAGGATGTTGTCGTCCCACTATTGCTTCTAAAAGACCCAGTCTTTCACTTTCATCAAAAGACCCAGAAGAAACATCGGTAATCCACATTTCTCCACTTGCATTAGATCCAGTTAAATTTGAAAAATCCCAATTGATTGTCAACAAGTCAATCTCAGGCACTTGAACATTTCCAATATCTGCCAGTGGGAAGGACAATCTAGACGGGTTCAACAATCCATATGATCCAGGATCTCTAGCGTGAGATCTCACCTCTTCAATATCTAATGATTTCTGCCAATACCTGAAGTTTGCCACTTTTACGTCGCTAGTCTGATTTAGTGGTCCCCTAAAATCTGTTCTGTGTGCACCTATATAAAACCTGCGAGATGCAGAGATCATCTTTAATGCATTTGCCCTAGTGACAGATTCCGATAGTACAAACTCTTCCGCAACTGTATCAGATACTGTCCGAACTCCTTGAAAAAACATTTTATAATTTCCAGCACTACCAGTAACAGATCCCTGCGTTATTCTCTCCTGTCTCAATGACACTGCAAAATTCCATCTAGATGCATCGTAAACATCAAAATATGTTTTTGTTTCAAAAGGATTAAACAAAGAGTTTCTACAACTTAAAACAAACTTTGCATTTTTCGAGTCTTGATTCTCTCGAACTGCAAATACCTGAAAATTTGAATCATCTTCGGATTCAGAAGTCCAAGTTAGCAAAGCGTCATTATTTTTTCTAACTGCATGGCATCCCATAATACTAGCAGACAAGTGAGAGTTAAGGTAAAACGGATGACTTGCTGGGTATCTGACTGGGAAGAAAACTTGAGACTGCGCAGTAAATCCAACATCTGCTAGTTCAAGAGGATCACTAAATATATCCACCGCGCCAGTTACATATCCTCTCGCATCGTTTGTTCTAATTCCGTCAAATCCGTCGATGGTTTGGTAGACTACGGCGTTTTTATTTTTTTCCGTTGCAAAATTAACATACTTATTTTTAACAGTTCTGTCAATATAACTATTCTCAATCTTATATCTAGAATCAGTAGAGTATGTATTTATTCTTATAAGTTCATTGTCTATCCCAAAACATCTAAAGAGGTTTCTAAAAGACTTTAGATTACCTTTTGATTTGTATATTGATTCAATATTGTTGTAGATGTTGTTGTAAATATAATTTTTAATGTCATGCAACTTTTCTTTAAATTCTTGATCTTCATTCCTGCTATTGAATACATTCAATCCATTGGCGTCTAGAAACAACTCTGGTGTAACCAACCCCAAAGACTCAAGTCTTACATCATTAAATGGTCTAGGTTTATTCTCAAAGTCTTTATAGTCTTTGTGTTTGAGTTCAGAAAGTTCTTTTACTTGTAGTTGTAGTGTATCAAAGTAACTTGCAACAACTTGAACAATCTTTTTTAAGGTATTGCCGCCACCTTCTCCATCTTCTTGCACTATGTAATCTGGTATTGTATAGTATAGGCAAGAATTGTTTGTTAAATCATAAGCAATACCCTCTTCTTTAGCGGAGTCTGTAAATGACTTGACTAGCGGATGATGCTTATAGAGAATCGGGTCTTTGAACTCAGAAACAGAAGCGGAAGATTCAACCATTGCTGATTTTGTACTTCTTGCTGTAGACGTATACCCAATCCAATCACCATTGGTAAGTCTGCCAGAATAGTCCAAAACAGTTTTATCGGTATTAGATATGCCAGTGATACCTTCGTTAAACTTATAATATATACCCAAGGATGAGTTTGCAATGTCACTGTTTGCGCCTGCGCCTACCTGGGTAAACCAGTGTCTACCAATTTGTTTTGAATTTCTTTTTATTTTCCAAAACCTGAAATCATCGATAGATCCAGATAATTTACCATACCCCCTACCAGGGTTTTGGTCTCGATCACTTGCGGAATTAGCAGCACCCAACTCACGAGCGTCTTTGTATGCAACCAAAGAACCGATTGCTCCAATCATTGGAGTATTAAGAACGCCAACTGAACTACCCGTCATGGTAGTAGAATGAAGGTCGCCATCTACATACGTACGAACAACTACAGATCCAGAAAGATTTTGAAAAGAAAAGGCGTAATGATGCCAAGAACTATCAGAACCGCTAGTATACAGCGCTGGCTTTCCTACACGAACATCCTTCACACCTGTAGTTCCAGACTGATATGTTACTAAAAATGGAGACTTACTTGCATCGCTGCTATCTAACTCAACTACAAGGCGACCATACTTATGATCACCTTCTACAGATCCTGTTGTTGTGATATCTAGCACTACCTCTCTCGTAGTTTTAGAGGACACATATTCTGTTTTGTTTAACCAAAATTCAACAGTATTCCCTCGCTCTCCATCAATTTCCAGGTTAGATGACTGGTGGGAAGCAGTATTATATACGTTTCCAACTCCAGGTCCGCCCTTTATGTAGATGTATTCTTTGGTTTCTGGATTTCCATAGTTTCCTGACAGAGAGGTTCTAGTTCCCCAACCTCCACCAGATCTATGGGAAGAAAATATGCCGTGACCATTGGTCCTCGGATATTCATTTTCAAAAACATGTAATTCAAAACCACTAGCATCGTTAAAGAAATCCAGTTTCTCTCTGAGGGATCCATCATATGGAAACTCGTTTTGGATTCTTATGATTGAAGATTCATAGTATTCTTCGAGCGATCCATAGATTGCAAAATTTGAAGCAGTTGCAAAATTTGCATGACTTCTGTTTTTTTGTTTGTCTTTTATGTGACTTTCAATGTACCCAATAGACTCAACATCTTCTGCAAACTCTTTATACCTTGCGAGAGATTCGGGTTTAAATGTACCTGACTTTTTTCCAAATAATCTTTTTAGACTCATATCTACTCAACTCTAAACTTAAATACGTCTTTATTGGTAATATTTCTACCAAATTCGTCTGTTGCTACCTCTATTCCATACATGTAACCAGACTCAAATAACGACATATCTAACTTAAAGAAACTCCCGCTTGAATCGTAAGACATTTTGGTGTATGGTAGACTACCTGATCCAAAAGATATAACATCTTGCTCGTCTACGATTCTGTATACTCTATAGTATACATTATACAGTACTTCTGTTTCAGTTTTATTTGTTACGACGTTATAAATATTTGGATGATTACTCGGATTCTTAAAACTAAATCTAAGAGTCGGTGAGTCTGTTCTTCTGTAAAGTGGTTTTAGATTTGGCAACGATGCAACATATTCCTCATCTGCGTTGCTGTAAGGCAACGGTGTGTGGGTCTTAACAGTAATTGCAGAACCCGTGAATAACTCATGCTTCCCACCGTTATGACTACTGTCCGTGTGAGACCAAACGTCAAAAACTTTCGTATGAGAACCTGTAGTTGCTAATGAGGCACTATATATCCCAGTTTCATGTAAATAACACTCTGCGAAATCTTGTGCATGACCGTGAGCAAAGGTATTATTGGGCACCGAAACGTTTGCCACAGATGCCATATTAAGTGCTTTGTTACCTGCGGTTCCAATAGCATTTTGGGTAACCGTGACTGTTCCATCTCCATTGTCCACTGCAGTGACTGCCAGACTAGAGTTTGCAATGGATTGTTGTATTCTTTCTGCGATTCCAGTATTGCTACCAAGCACAGAAAAGATACCAACAGTGGATGTGGTTGCACTACTTGCTGCGACAGAGTTGTTTCCCTGTTGGAATGTAAACGTAACGGAAGCATCTGCGGAATCGGTCATTGTAAATGACTCAGCATTTCCAGGATTACCAGCAACAGTTATCACCGCTTTTGCTCGTCCATCCGAAACGCCTCCGCCAACTGGTAGGACAATTGCTTTTGAACTAGACTTTAGGTCTGGGTATAGTCTTACTCTCATTAGCGCTTCTCCAGTGGTCTGGTCTGCGCCGTTAGGGTCGGTCTTTAGTGCTGGAATATTAGACAACCCTCTACGTGTATAATTATACATATATAATGTATTTAGATTTTCAGGTCCAGTTGCTAATGACGAACTCTTGAAAAAGTTTGCTCTATCATCTCTAATAGAAGAATCCCATCTTGCTTCTATGCAAGGTCTCTTGTAGAAGAACTCCGTACCCCTTGCAAAAAACTTCTTCGTATAATAAGACCTATTTAAAGTTCCATCTTCAAAAGAACCAGAAAGTTTTATCATAACTCCGTACGATTCCCGATCAGGATCTACTGTTGATTCTGCCTCTATCCACTCTTCCACTAAGGCAGTTATATTTAGTTCTATATCTTCTGTGCCTCTGTCTAAATCAACTGCGTAATGAGGTAAGTTTTTTCCGTATCCAAACGGAGAAACACTATATCCAACTTCATGAAAGTCGCCTCCCTCGTTTGTCCATCTGGTTTTACCTCCAATTTGAACTTTAGTCATTGTAAAAGTGCTATTACTTCTAACACTTTCTGGAATTATTGATCCAGATGTTCCACCAACGACAGTGTTTGTCAATCGAACTGTTGCATTGGTAGAGTCGCCCGTATCTTCCTCCGATATTGATGCCGAAAGATTAACACCAAGTGCATCAACTGCTGTTTTTACTTGTTTTGCAAATTTTCTAACATTGGCGGGACCTGCTTGATCTAATTGCACCTCTACCTCTTCTCCCAATAAACTGGGTGCAGAACCTGTCCCATTGTGGTCAAACCAAAAATTATACCTATCTTGCGTCACATTGTCGTCAAGCACTTGCAAGACAAAATATCTGTTTTCATACGCAGACAGATTTGTAGATACAAACGTGATATCAGTTATATCAGCAACTTTTGTGTTACTAGCAAAAATCCAGTTACAAGAATCTTCATCTGAATACTCTTCCATATCCATTCCGCTACCTTCGTCCCAAGACCTAGACACGGGCAATATTGCTAATTTGCAATCTCTTGGAAGAGTTTGTCCATGCTCGGCGTTAAAGACTCTTAGAAAAAATTTAACACTACCAGAAGCAGGTATGGTGTTTGCGTCCCTTGCGCTCTTGATGTTTGAAACATTAAAGTTGATTAATGCTCTTGATCTTTCCAGCGATCCAGATGCTCCTTGTCCGAATATAGAAAATACTTCTAATATATCGGACTGACCTGCGTTTGAACCAGTACCCCTCGTTGTCAGACTTGCCTTGAAAGCGTCTGTTATTGTGTTATCAGCATTTGAAAAAAATCTTTTTATAGCCATTTTAGATCGTTGTTCCTCTAATGTCAGTGTCTGCAAATTTAAGTTCATAAACGTGGTCTGACGGTATGAACAAAACTCTTTCGTCTAAACTTAAATTATCTTCGATGTTGAATGCTAAAGGACTATAATCTCCACCAGATAAATTTCGTACAGAAATATTTGTAACATCCACTACCGAATCTAAATTATTCAAAATATTGTATATATCATTTAAATACAGAGACTCGCCAATCTCAGACTTAATGGAAAAATATTCTTCTATTTCTCTATTGCATTCAACTATTGTTTCTAGTTTGTTAAAGTTTTGGTGGACTATAATTTCGTAATCTAGTCCAATGTTAACAATGTGTGCATCCAAAATATCAAAAGTATCAGACATCATACGATAATTTACTAACCAAGTCTTTAGGTTGTTTTTTAACGGCAAGTTTGTTTTTATGAAGTTTTGATTTGAGTCTTCAGAGAGAACATAAATATTTAAATTTCTCTTTAGAGAGTCCTTGTCGTTTTCCACTCTAGCCCTCTTTATTGATCCAAATTTTGCAGGCATAGAATAAATCATTGAAATGTAGTCCTGGTTGGTAACTGCACGATTTTGTGAAGCATATATCGATTTAGTTCTTAGTTTTATCTCTTTCTCGTCAGGTGTCGAAAGGTCACCCAGTATTGGTTCTTCATTAAAACACTCTATAGATGCTACAACGTTGTCTGCAATTGATGCAACAAGAGATGAAATATCATCAAAGGTGGTGATCTTATTAGGAATAGATGTCACTGATCCTGCTGGTGCGTTTGCAAACTCAAACTCATTTCTCACCACTTTAACCGAAAGTGTCGTATTAGATGGTGCAATTCCCATCTTGTCGCTATTCGTAAATTTTGTTGGATCGAGGTATGTGTCTGAAACGTGTTGTCTACCAAACTGTTTCAAAACAACATTTGTAGGATCTTCAAATGATGAACTCAATATCTCTGAGTCGCTTGCTTGTCCGAATTGTATTTCAACATACCCTGGGTAATGCTCTGCAACAAATCTTCTAGCAGTAGCCATTGGTTTAAGAATGTTTTTTACCTCTTTCTTGTTGTCACTTCTATTAATGATTCCTTGGTATATTACATCTTGAGACAAATGCCCCACTTCATAGTATCTGTGACCCTCTTGATCTTCAACACTTAAAACTTCAGTTATATTATCAGACTCAACTTTGATTTTTGGAAATCTTTTGAACTCTCCAATTTCATGAAAAGTCTCCTCTATGAATCCTGATTTAATTTGTCCCGATGCCTTGATCGCAAAACTGGTTGGTGAACCATTGCTTGGATCTACCTCTGCAACAACAACCAGATTGTTTGGGTTTGAAAAGTCCACATCTTCAATCAAAACGTACCTTCCACCCAAAGAAGAAGCGATTTCAGACCCTTGTCTTAGAACTGGAGCGTAGTTTAAGTCTGGACCTGTAGATACGGAATTTACAGGCACTGTTACAAAAAAATCACAAATACCATAAGAAGAAATTGAGTCAGAATAATTATACCCGTACAATCTTGCAAGAGATACAACATTATCAATTTCTATCGCTGAGTCTAAGAAACTTTCGTTTGCCTGATAGTCTAAGTAAAATGATAATACATCACCTACGTAGGAAACTGAATCTAATAGCAGAGATCCAAACGATGCTTGATTAAAATCTCTGTATGTATTTGGGTAATATCTCTTTGCATGCTCAACTAATGACTTTTTTATAGAGTCGAAATCTCTATCTACGTATTTTATTGGTGGTCTTCTTTTTGACATTTATACAAACCTCAGTATTAAATAGTTATATCGTAAATTTTGAATCTAATGATAAGTTCAGTATTTGATCTGTAGCAATTCCATCAATAGAATATCTAAACCTTATATTGACTAAATTTGGTTCTGATGGTGCACCATCGACAACCTGCAACTCTTCTACAATAACAAAAGGCATGTACCTTTCAATTTGATCTCTTATCCTGTTTTCAACCCTAGCTCTTGAAGATCCTACATTTTGCTCAAACAGGTACCTTCTTAACCCTACTCCAAATTCTGGATCCATTATTCTCTCTCCAGGAGAGGTGAGAAACAAACCTTTTAGGTTTTGCCTTACGTTTTCTTCTATTGTTTTAGTGTTCAGCATGCCTTCTTGATCTGTTATTGTCATGGGCAACTTGGGTGCTATTCCGTAAACACCAAACTCATATCTTTTGTACCTACCACTACTCACTATTTATCCTCACAAAGTCCAATTGGTTCGTAGACATTTTGCCGAGACGGATCGCACTCTTCACAATCATTGTTTTCTCTAAGTTTAGAGTGCTTCTCACCTGGTAATTCTACCGTTGACAAAGCCAATGCTGCAAATGGTCCAACAAAATACCCATATCTTCTATCATCATTTGTAACTAGTCCAGTAAACAATGTTACGACTGCTTTGATATTTCGAATCATTTCTCTTGGATCCGTAAATCCTGCTTCCAGCGCTTGCGCCAAGTGAGTAGGCATTTGATTAACTGGTACATATGTTTTGCAACCATCATTAGTTCCGCCCACGTTTTGTAGAAAACCTTTCTCCATTCGCCCTGTTCGGATCCCAATCTCGACATCTCTAATTGATCTTGTCCTGATCAAGTTTCCAACTAATCCGCTTTCCATATTACACGCATCTTTTTTATACTGCTTCCGCATGTCAGGATAAGCAAGGTCTGTGAACCTGGCAATATTTCTAGCAGTTGATGCTGCGGCGAGTGGTGCCAATTTAGCAATCATTTCGCCAAGAACAGTAAACATATTATCAATCTTTGGTATTTCACCCACATTATTTTGCGCTGTTTCATTTATCTGCAGGTCCCTAACCGAACTGTTTCTAGATGGTGATGACCGATTTGGATTATTTATCTGCTTAATTATTTCTAAAATAAACTTTCTTGTATTTCGAAATGGTTTATTTTCTTCGACCTCTCTATCAAAAACGCTATTGGCCTGAAGCATAAACAAAGACTCGTATCTATCAAATGGGAACATAAAATCAAACAAGTACCGATGAGGTTTGCCTAACTCTTCATTATCGTTGTTTGATGCCAGCGGTGTAACTGCCCCGTTTTCATAAGAAAGTAGGTCCCTCATTCCATCGTTTTTAAAGTACTCATGAACATCGTTGTTTATTACTCGCCTCCTGTGCTCAAGCAACTCAGCAGATTCCTGCCTCATTAGTACATTGTCTTTATGATCAAACATATTGAACAGTCCCTGAAAGTTTGGTGCTTCGTCAGACTCTAAGAAAAGATCATTAAAACATCCCACATCGTACATAACCTCATCAACTGGAATTGAGTATACTGCAATGTCACTAAAACCAGGTGGTGTAGGATTAATTGTTACACGCCCTTGATCGTCTGAAAAGCGTCTAGATTGATTAAGAGCAGTAGCTTGTAGAGCATTGCTGTAAAATACAGACTCGTTATTAAGGATACCATCCTCTGTTACAACATCTCTAGGTTCTGCGTATCCCAAAAACGCCTTCTTTTTAGAGAATATATTTCTAAAATATGGATAATTGCTTTGATTTACTACACCAATTTGGGAATTAATCCCAGATTCAAAGTAAGATGAGTCAGCAGAGTTTTGCGCAACTGGGACTTTTGGTTTAAACTGAGTGTATATGTATTGAGGGAAAAGAGTCGAATCACTACGCCCTAAATAAGTACCTTCTCTCGTAGTCCTAAGATTGTCATCTCTTTTTACCTTATGTCCAGTCATAAGTCTGTATCCACACTTTACATTTTCATTTAGAAACTGCTGCAACCCTGATTCGTCAACCAATTGCCTATCTCTGTCTGATCCTTGATCCAACCCAAATATGCCAGATGCAATGGAGTTTGATGTTATGTTTGTCGCACTAACAAGTCCCATTCTATCAAGGTAATATTGCAAAACAAGTTCTTGCGTCTTAGAGTCTGCCCCAAGATCATTATTCTCTCCTGTGTAAAATGGGCTAAACAAAAAGTCGCCATTTTCACTTTCGTTACTAGCATAAGTGAGGAACGGTTCGTAGTCAAATCCTTCTGATGGTCCTTGAGTAGGCACAATGTCCTCGCCGTCATCGTCGCCAGGGTCAGTTGGTCCGCGAACTATCTGCGGGTTTGAGTCACTTATTTTATGATCATACCATTGACCATAAAGTATATCTGTTCCATCCTCTTGATCCCATGGATACGTCACATATTCGACACTGTTTTTGAATTTTGTCATTGCTGTCAAGACATCAGAAGGTATAGTGTTAAGTGCGTTTATGTCACGAATCACTGGCGTACAAAGTCCTGCTGATTGTGAGCGAATGTTGCCAAAACTATCTGGTACAGTATTTACTGGCCAGTTTTGAGATAATTCAACAAATATCGCGAGAACCTCTGATATAATTGTATATCGTTCTTCTTTTGAAATGGAGTTGAACAAAGGTCCAGGTTCTTCAAAGAATTCCCTATACAACCACCTCATGGTTTCCACTTTTTCTCCAAATATTTTATTAGGCATAAACTCTCTCGCAATGTCAGGTCTTTCTTGCGTATTTGGGTTTATAGTATTCTCATCTGAAATAAACTGAAACATTGGCGTATCTGGATCAGAATTTGATTCTAGAAATTCTACAACCTGCCCTATTCTATCTGCTATCTCTCTCTTTGTTATGCCTCCACTTGTTAAGTTGAAGTCAACTTCAGTTAATTTTTGGTAATTGTTGTTGTCTATGTATTCGTTAAATATTACATTTTTCAATCTACCATTATTAACATCAGCATCAAGAGTGTTAATCGTAATTGAATATGTGTTCATTAATTGATTTCTTTCTTCCCACTCTAAACTCTCTGCGGCAAGTTCATAAGTGTTTTCATCCGCATTAAACGGATCTTCTGTTGCTCTCTTAAATGCATTTATCTTAGACATTCCCAAGTATTGCATGAGTCCATATATCATACTATTCTCATTTATAAACTTCATACCACCTACCAACGACAACGGAAAATTCACTCTACTAAAGTGATGAGTTAACATTTTAAGCATAACGTATTTTCCATACTCTCTGCGCCTCTCTCTCTGAGCGGTTGGTGGTTCGTCTTGGGTACCTCCAAATAATAATATCTCAAAATCAGAAGGGGATATATATTGCGAATACAGACTCGTGTCTGCTGATTCTCCTATATACGGAAGAGAAGTTTTCAGCGTATTCTCGCGATCTAACCCTTCTTCAAGTTCCCTATATTTTTCAAAAAAAGTTTCAAAGTTTTCTATTTTGTAGAATTTTTCCACCCAAAAGTGACCAGAATTTAATTTTAACTGAATCATTTCATCATCATATTGATCGAATCTGAACTGCTCATATAAGTTTGGTACTCTGTTCGACAGTGGTAAAGTATCATATCCGAATTGGTTAGACCTTGCTCGATTGGCTGCAGTAATCCCTCCATTGTGAGATGATATTTTTGGATAGTTATCCACACTTGGGACTTGTTTAAGGTTGTCAACCAATTCTGCATAAAACAAATCTTTAAAAGATCTGTGTTGAGTTTCCGAAAAATTTGCAACAAAATCAGCAATTGCTTCTAAATTTAAATTTATCGTTACAAGTTTGAGAATAGCAGGTCTGTGTCCAGGACTGTCCTCCTCCAAGGTCAATTTTTTAATTAACTCTATGATCTGTTTACCTGTTTCTGTTCTCTCTAGATCTAACTCAATCTCACTAGTTATCTCTTTCACAAGATAATTTACAATTGCCTGTTCGCGCAATACACCATCTGCTCCAAAGTTAGAAAACATAAAACAAGACTTTAAACATTTCTCAAGTGCAAACAATCCTATGTAAAACTTGAAAAGATTAGAAATTATGCTATTTTCCATGTTTCCGTTGATTGTAAAATCTCTATTTGTTATCTGTTCATTGTTCAGGACTCTTTTTGAATGACTTTCAATAAACTGCCTTACCATAAGTTCAAAATCAAGGGCCCTTGGGTTCTTAATCCAACAAGGGTTATTTGGTTCTGTCCTATCAACAACATACCTTCTGCCGAGAATGTCGCCAAATTGCTGAAAATTAGATAAATTGAATAGTATGGACTTTCTTGTTAGTATTTGAATATGTTCTACAAAAGAGTTAACATAAGAAGAATATAAACTTGGTCTGCCTCTAGAATCATCACCTGGGTCAAACACATCTGCTGAAAATCCTTGTATCCTAGCTCTCGCAGTGGTGTCACCTGGTGGGTAACTTCGATTACCAGGTTCATAATTGGACACTCCAGCATTCTCCAACATTGAAACATACGAATTAAGCATTAGATCTGTAAATGCTCCAGACCTTAATAACTTGTAATCATGCCTATCAGACACTACATCCATGTGTTGCTTTCTTCTTTGCACATACAAATCTGGTATGTTTTCATAGTATGTGCCAGCGAAATTATTCGAGTCTATACCTGAAAATCTATAGCAATCCTTTACACCACCATCACTGTTTTGCGGCAATCTAATAAAAGGAATTTCGTGATATGTCGTGGTAAATGTATCTATAAAGAGTGCAGGGCGGCCGCGTCCAGGTAGGTTGTACCTTCTTGCGTAAACATAAACACTTTGTTCTCTGTCTCCGTTGTATTGACCTTCGAGAGTTGACTGAAGAGTTTGTTTACTTACAACTGGATAGTCCGAAAGCACTTCAAACAATTCTGGTAATACTTTTTCGTCCCTTCTTGCATATTTGGTAACATAAGACAAAATGTATGTATTAGCGACATCAGACAAGGTATTCCTAGCTTCTTCTATTGGCGTGTTACCTGCTGGGTCAGCAATGGGGCGGCCTTGACCAGCATCAATACCACCAAACTTAACCAAAACTCCTGTTTCATCTTCTGATTGAAAGTTACCTGGTTTACGGTGCATGGTTATGGAATATTCCATAAATTCGTGCTCTTCCTCTTTGATACCAATCGTTAAGAGTTCGGATCTTTCTCTATCCGACAGCACCCCAGGGATGTCTAATTTCTGAATTGAATCTGGTTCATAAATCCTGTTCCATGGTGCCCTCGCATTCAATTCGTCTGGAGCGAATCGATTTCCTGGTGCGCTACCATCTAGGTTTTCTAACTGGTATAAATAGAATTTGTAAAGAAGATAATCGTAAGAGTCAAATCCTGATTCTCCAGGTTGGATTAATCTTATGTCATCGGATTCAATAACAGACTGTATAAAACTGTTTATTTCTAAGTTGTAATATTGTCTAGCATTAGTAGCGACAGTTTGCATCACCCTTGCAATCGAATCTCTCATCTCTGAATTATTTTCAGGAGATGGTATACCAGCGTTAGCTAATCCTGCATTTGACAACTCTGGTATTAGTGCGGAAAAGTCTCCTGTTTGTGCTAGTTTGTCAAATATTTCTTTTCTTTTATCAGCATCTCTTAGTGCCTTCTTGATCTCCTCTTCAGATGCATTGCCATCTGCAAGAGTTGCCCTAATTCTATCTTCGATAGTTTCATCATCTGTTGCACAAGGATCATACCTAAGAGCACCTCTTTCAGTTAAATCCTTGATTCTTTCGCAAAAGTAAGGTTCAATAACAGTGCCAAGTATGTAAAAAAACTTTTTTATCTCACTTTCTGTGGATAAATACCTTCTGATAACAGACTGCGTCGACATTATCACACTCTTGACAACCGCAATAACTTCTTCTGTTGGTCTACCCTCCAATAAAGAACAGAGTTCATACGGAGTTAATACACCAGATATCTGATCCATAAGTGCTGAGATTGTATCTTCTGTTTCTCCAGACAAAGAACTTCTTGGTATGTTCATTGCCTCAATTGCTCTAAGTGTTTTTTCTAAAAGTGATAACCTTTCCTCTGCATTTTCAAAAGGAGCCCGAAGTGGATCTTCTTCCTTTTCTTTATTAAGAGCAGAAAATGCGAGGATCCCAAACCTAAGAGTTTCTTCACAGTCTGGAAATCTAATTGTTTCTAGCACTCTCTTTATAAAACTACAAATAAAATTCATAATAATATTTTCAATAGATATTTTTATTTGTGGCAACACAAACTGCAAAGGATCAAAAGGTCTCAGTTGCTGGAAAGATGGAACTTCCCAATTAAAGTCCAAGTTCCAAGGTCCGATATTTGGAACACATTTTGTGTATTCACATAAAAGAAAATTCATATCCCATCTATTCAAAAATTCCTTAAACATCTGATCTATGTCACAGGATATTTCTCCAAAACGCGGGAGTACGTCTTGGGTGTTTATGGTCTTTCCCTTTTGTTCAAGAAATGTAGATTGCTTTAAATTTTCTATACTCTGAGATACTAAAAACTGTGCTTCTTCAAGTTCCTGTGCTGCTGTTAATATACTTCTCCTGTCAATACGAGCGTTAACATTTAAAAGTTCCGTGTTAATTACGTTTCCAGATCTTGGCGATCTTGGTTGTATGTTAAAATTTAGCATTGGATAGTGGTATCTACCCAAAAATTCAATCGCTGCAAATGTTCTTATGTCATCACAATCTTTGGATGCAGACCTTAATTGATCGTATATATCATTTAATTGCATAAAATAAGCAACAGCAGTTGGAGAATTAAAAGGAAACTCATTTTCAAAATTCTGAACCCCAGCGTTCATCTCTTTTGGAATGACGTCTTCAGTTAACTCATATTCTGCTCGAATAATTTGAAATCCAACCATTGCATCGTAATATTCGGTAGGTGCGGATGATCTCCTAGAATCAAGACGAGGAGTTACAAGATCATCTTCTGGCACTGTTATGGGCATTGATTTTATGACTGGTTTAAACACAAGAATCAATTCATCTTGGCTAGTTGGTCCAACTTGCAAAGACCTTCCATTCACTGAAAGAAAATTGGATATCGCATTTTTGATTAACTGAAATTCTCTAATCTCCTCTTGCATATCGACCTCTGGTGTTAGTGGTCTTTGTGGTCTGTGAAACTGATTTCTAGGAGTCTGAGTGTTTCTTTCAATAAATTCCAGAATTTGTTCTGGGTATTTTTGCATTTCCTTTGTTACAAAATCAATTCTTTCAACAATCTGATTGACTTTATACACCTTCGTCACAGGCGCAGCAGAATCTGTGTGTATCCTTGCTTCTGTTAATTCTGCTAGTGACTTATCAAGGTGTCTATCTTTTTCTTCATCTGTTAACAACCCACCTTGTCCAGTGCGTGCCTTTTGCCAATAATTTGATGCTGCTTTCTTTGCAGACTTTTCCAATTTCCTTTTTTTAGAATCAGTATACTTTTTTAAATTATTCTTTCGATCTCTCCAAAAGTCTTTTGTAAAGGGTCTGTTAAGATCGTTTTCTACAAAATCTCTATACTGGTCAAAACCATCCTTTATAGATTGATATAATTCTGGGTTGGCGAGATCTATTGTGCCACCCCGACGGGTTGACCCTGGAATTAGATCAAACAGATCTGTTCTAATGGAAATTGTAATTTTAAACTTTGAACTAGGTCTATTACTTGGACCTGTAATAGAGTGTATATTAGCAAATATTGGATCTGCTCCCTCATTTAAACTTTGCATAAAAAGAACATCAACCTCTGGTTGAGTTATCTGCTGGGATAGTTGAGCAGGTCTTGCGACTGTAAACCTAAATGTTTGACTTTGATCAAAGGATGTTCCTCTGTTTGTTCTGATAATGACTTGTTCATACTTCTTTCTTGCAAAATCTGCATCGTCACCAATGAG